>Ga0209372_1000095_pt1 | contig 67672 bp, 42 predicted proteins | sample AgamicAtPe_FD_187170 | JGI IMG/M metagenome (GOLD analysis project Ga0209372, IMG submission 187170) | Agave microbial communities from Guanajuato, Mexico - At.P.e (SPAdes) (version 2) | ecosystem: Host-associated > Plants > Phyllosphere > Phylloplane/Leaf | place: Guanajuato, Mexico | collected... | reverse complement strand
ACAGTGCAAGAGCTAGCCTCACAAACACAGATAGAGATGGACATATTGAAACAAGTGCTGGAGCTCCTGATTAAAGCGAAGCTATTGTATGATGACACAGATCGGTCCAAGAACGGCGAGTGTAAAGGTAACTCGGGGGACCACTCAGGTGTCGGATTTCTTTTCATTAAGGACGTTCATGAGGTCAATGCATGCGGGCGGGAGCGAAGTTAATAAATTCTTCCGAATATTTCTCGAATATGCTGATTCTGATTCTGATTCCAGAGGCTCCCGTTTATTCGTTACTTTCTAGGATACAATAATGTTGTTAATAGGAATATGAATGAGCTTCACAAAGAACCCAATGAAACCCATAATGGCGAAGCCGATTGCAGTGGCCAGGGCGATTTTCTCAAATTCCCTCCGGTCCGGCTTGGTACACCGTTTCACAAGCCTGATGGAATCTTTGGCAAACTGGTGGGCTGGCTCCATAAACAAATTTAGTTGATCCATGATTAATTTCTATTTATTGACGAGGACTTGAAATAAGTATTTCCAAATTTGCTTTAACTTGTGCTATGTGGCTTATGCATGCGAGACAAGGATACGTCAACTGCAACCTTCCGGCATGCTACGCCCATTTTCGGTCACATGGTCACGCCCACATCTCCCGATCGATCGTATGATCGACGATGAAACCAGCTTCTCATGCCAATTGCAGTTTACGAATCGCGAATTGCAATATATGTTTGCAGGTCTTACATATAAATCGCTCTTCCAAATTGCAATGCCACTCGTGGTACGAGCGCCTGTATGAGTGATACCCAACAAGCATGAAGGCCATTTCATGCAAAAATTCGGGTTCGGCGCGATAATCGGTCGTTTCAAAAAGAGCGCTTCACTTAGAACTCGGAAACGTGTGACTTCGATATATGTCATCGTACATAGTCGATTTGACTGGCTCAATCTAGTTCATAATCCAAGGTCAACATGTCCGCCACAGGGATTCTGAATCCCAAACCATTTCTAGGTGAACTTGCCGGCAAATCAGTGATCGTCAAGCTCAAATGGGGTATGGAATACCGCGGCTACCTATCTTCCGTCGATAGTTACATGAATGTCCAGCTCGCAAACGCGGAAGAATTTATTGATGACAAACTTGCAGGGTTCCTCGGCGAGATCCTCATCCGATGCAACAATATTTTATATGTGAGAGAAGCATGACGCTCACTCAAGCTTTCAGAGACAAGTATATATGTCAAGACGGATACGACGATGGTTTTGTCATCCCCAAAGACGGGAACATAACCACTGCGGTCACCTTTGTGGGCTTTCAGAAGAGGATCAACCAGCTCACCAATCTTGACCTCTCAGGCAGACAGATAGAGCTGGCTGGGCACATAAAAGAGCTCACCGAAGCCTTGGGTAGAGTCAGGGTATTGAATCTGAGCTACAACTATCTCACATGGCGGGAGGTCGTGTCAATTGTCGCGTGCGCTCCTCAAATCAAGGATTTGATCCTCACGAAGAACAACCTCACTGCTGATGATTACACAAGAACGCTGAAAAATCCTTGCTTCCATGGTTTGGATTCTCTCACCTTGGGAAGAACGTACTTAGATTGGACAACGATAGTCAGCATTCTGCATCGGATATGGCAATATGTCAGCCAGATAGATCTTTGGGACTGTAACTTAACTGAGAAGGCTATGCGGCTCGTTCCAACTGCTAAAGAAAATCAATTTATCAGACAAATACGTTCATTGAAAGTCAGTCGGAACAGCTTCAAGAGTCTAGATTGGATAAGCTCTGCTGGCCCTCTAGATAACCTTATTGATTTGGATGTCTCGAGGTCCAACCTCCAAAAGATCGAATTGAGAACTGACACCCTCCATCAACTACGGAAACTTGAAGTTCTTAACATATCTTACAACGACCTGGATGATTGGCAGAGTATATCTGAGTTATACAAACTCAAAAATCTGAAAAGTCTCTTATGCCATGAGAACCCAGTGTACATCTCAGCGAGGTCCGCAAAGTCTGTCACGATCGGGATGCTTGGACAGATAGCTTTTCTGAATAGGGAGGAAATCACGGCTTCTGTACGCAGAGATTCTGAAATATTTTATCTCAGGACAACGTTTCCAGAATATCAGAGCTTTCTAAAAGGTACCAACGACAGCTTCAGGAACTCGCACCCGAGATATGAGGAGCTCTTGAATCTCTATGGAGTGCCTGAAGATCTCTCAAACAAACAATTGGTCGAAAAATATATAAACGTCGATCTTTGCAAGGATGGTGAGACGCTCACGAAGAGACTGTCGCGTGATATGAGAGTTGCCAATGTAAAAATGTTATGTAAGCGACTATTTAAACTGAAATTGCCAACTGCCATCCAGATAACCTTCCATGATCCAGACTCTGGCATAAGTTATGAGCTGGACAAGGATGCTCAAACGTTGGATTTCTTTTCAGTGAAGGACGGTCAAAAGCTTCATGTACACGAGCTGGCACAGTAAACCCTCTAGAACATTTCTACTTAGCGCTGTGTCTGATTTGAGGGGCTCCCGTTTATTAATCGCTTTTCATCTATCTGGCACACATCTAGTGACACAGTTAACTTAAAGCTTGAGCTTGGTTCTCCTCCAGTGTCTCCTCTTGGCGTTATATCTGATTGAGTTGCCTGTCTTCATACGAACCCACTGGGGTATGGGCCTGTTTTGCTTCTGCTTCTTAGCTAGCTTCCTCTTTATCCTAAAGGTTTTGTGAGAAGCCTACCAGTTTCCGTCATCAAAGGTTTAGCGAATGATCGAAGTAGAGAGTAAGGAATGTGATGTTAGAATTTGCTGGTTTCTTGTGAGAGCTGAGTGCAGTTTAAGGCTGGGCTTGGTTTGCGAGATGGAGAGGAACTTACCATTTTGTAGCGATGCCTAGCAGCACTCGACCGCTTCTCCTATTGAAGAGTATAATTCGATTGATATCCGATAAATATGGTCTAGATAGTACGTGCTGGCACCCGAAAGTATCCTTATTTCAATTCCTTGCATGCTTCAAGACGGAGTTTACACACAACGAGGGTCCAGGAAGTCGGCGTGCGCAAATTTATGGCCGAGCCGAGGCTAAAGAGCGGCTTTCGATGGCACATGGCGCGATTTTTGAAATCGTCAAAATTTCTCTGTCACAATTTAAATCAACGAGTTATGGCCCATGACTTAGAGCCGGCTTACTATTTAGCGAAAAACTTAACCGCGGGTTCGCCTAGATTAATTAACATAACAGGTCCAATAAGGCCACTCAAAACCTTGTTGAGTTTTCAACCCTCTTTGTGTACGGATATGACTTCTGTTAAATACATTGCTGCTATCTAGGGCGGCTTTGACACTAGCTCCAAAGTGAATGGTATAGACTAAGAGTGATGCAACTCTTCCATCGTAGTATTCGAGAGCAACTCCATTCAACCTCCAAGCGAGAGCGGAGAAAACAGAAAATCAAGAATGAGGGCAGCGAGAGTTAGGGTTTTGATCTTGTGTATGCTGATCGATGCAATCAGTACTTCGATCGTTGGAGCCCGAGGACGATTTATCTTCCTCAATGATTTTGGCTCCTTCGGTAGACCCGCTGGGCAAGTTGATTGTTTGTAAGTCAGAGCTGATTCGGAAAAATCCAAACACGCCATGATAACTAACTTGGAATCCTGAAACTCTTCAGACAGAATCCATTCGCATCCGGTTGTAGGGGCATAAGCGCAAAACGATCCTCGTCGAATGAACCCAACTTTGATCCGTGGTTGCCTGACAACTTCGCCCCACCATTTGGACCGGTTCATAGCTTGATTAGATAACCTCTATGGGAAGTTCGCAGCTCTGGAATCGCCATGAACTTGCCCGGTTTTGAATAGCACTGTTGGAGTTTGTGCTACGCTAGTGCGCAAGTCAAAGTTCAGTCATATGTTATTGTTGTAAAACTTCACATGACTCACGACCAATCTTTCATAGGATATATTAAAATATAAAATTGATCGACATGCTTTAGTCCATATGATTACATCGAAGATTATGTATTACACCCGGCCCATTCAGCGAGACATCGCGTGCAGTTGGATAGCAGATGCCATACAGAGATAAAAAGATAAGGCAACCCTATCTCTGTGATTAGCTCAGTACTGCTGAACTATTTTATCCAGTAGGTCCATTGCTAGCAAGGGATAGTAGTCATGGTAAGATTTCACCCGGCTTGTTCGGTCTTATTATTTTGTCGTCAAATATGTTAACCAATCATACTCCATATATATCTACCCAGACATCGCAAACTACCTTCACCTCGTGCATGCACGACCAGATGTTGGAATCTAACAGGGACGATGTGAAACTCGAGGCGATGCGATGCGTAACTGTCATGACAGCCAAAGGAAAGCTTACTGTCCCAAGAACTCTATTTCCTCATATCGTCAAGAATGTGTCATCAAAGAATCCGGAGCTAAAGAAGCTCATCTACCTCTACCTGACCAGTTTTGCTGACCAAGAACCAGATATGGCGCTGTTACCTGTAGCCTCCCTACAAAAATCTTTGAAAAGCCCAAATCCACTCGTTAGATCATCTGCACTTAAGGTCTTGACCTCGATGCGATTAAGTATACTCTCAGCCATATTAATGGCAACGCTCAGAAATTCCGTGAATGATCTTTCGCCTTATGTTAGAAAAACTGTAGCCCATTCTATCATCAAAATCTACCGTCTAGAACCAGGCCTAAGAAGTGACCTGATAGAGTATGTTGAGCGTCTATTCAATGACAAGAATAGCATGGTCTTAAGCTCAGCAGTTGCATCGTTTGAGGTCGTATGCCCTGAGAAGCTCGATCTTGTCCATAAGCACTATCGAAGATTTTGCTTCATCCTGGCCGACTGCAATGAATGGGGCCAGACACTCATGCTTAATCTTCTCGTACGCTATGTGGTTAAAACGTTCGAACATGGCAAAAGTAGTGACATTCCGAACTATAACCCTACCGAGCATGATCCAAAAATACTATTGCGATCCGCAAAGCCGCTTCTGCACTCTAACAACTCAGCTGTTGTCATCGCTGTAATCAAGCTATTTATCGCTATAGCACACCATAACGAAGTTAGGTCCACAATAACCAAACCTTTGATTCGGCTGATATACGCGCATCGGGAAATTCAACTGTTGGTGCTTGCAATGATAGAAGAACTCACCACCACCAAAGATGCTGCGCCAAAACTCGCTGAGCCGGAAAGCGATGAAGAGAACGAGGCGATAGAGCGTGGCAAATCTGAGTGGGAAGAATCTAAGATGGCACCAAACTTAGAACATACCAATTCTTATGTCAACACTACCAACGATGTTCACGCTAATGATTCCACAGTAGAGCTGCCTCCTCTGACAAAAGACGGCTATATCCCCCTTGATCACGAAGATGGTATCCAGGACAACAGCCCTACCCCAATGGAACCAGAGCCAGAAGAAAAGAAAGGGCAGTCCGAGGGGGATGGGGGAAAATTGTCTGTTGACGGTGATGGGAAAGGGAGCGAAGAAAAATCTGATGAAGAAGTCAAGTCCGAGAAAGAAAATGAGGTATCTAGTGAAGAAGAAGAGTCCGGGGATGAGGATGACGACGACGAAGAAGAAGACGACGAGGAAGATGACGACGAAGATGAAGATGAAGACGAGGACGAGGACGAAGATGTCACAGAAGATGAGGAAGAAGCTGGGATCACGAAAGTTGAACCTGGGGAGGAAATTATTGACAAGAAAGAGTTTGACCTCAAATTGATTGACACTAAGGCGAACAAAGATCCGTATGCTTACCAGGAGGCTTTTCGACCTCATATAAAGTCTTTTTTTGTGAAGCATAACGATTGTACGCAGGTCAAACTGGCCAAGCTGAGGATTCTGACGAATCTAAGTTCATCAGTCAACGTCACCCTAGTCTTGAGAGAATTGCAAGCTTACATATCAATATATGTGGAGGACAAAGAATTTGTCTCTGCAGCGATACATGCAATCGGTCAATGCGCCATTATTGTTAAAGAGGTTGCGCAAACGTGTTTGAATGGGCTAACCAGTTTATTATCAAACAGCAATGAGCACATAGTTTCCGAAGCAATCGTGGTGCTGAGATCTCAAATCATAAACAAGAGGCCAACTAAAGTATCCAGAGTTCCTTCAGTGGACGGCGCTCAAAAGGGCAAGCCACTAGAAAATGGGAGCTCACAAGAACCTTATCCTAGGGAAAATCAAGATGATGATTCAAGCGACGAAAATGATAAGATAGTATCGACTGTAATCAAGCAAGTGACGAGATTGCTCCCATCGGTAACAGCGCCACAAGCTAGGGCGACAATATTATGGATCTTGGCTGAATTTTGTGACAAGAATCTTACCGCGGCAAAATGCGCGCCGAACGTTCTGAAATCGATAGCTAAATCATTTTGCCAGGAAGATAACTTCGTCAAGTTACAATGTTTGACCTTGGCCTCAAAGTTTCTGTTATCTTTGGACAAAGAGAAGAAGGTAGACCTTTACCACAAAATTCAACTACTCACTGGGTACTTGTTTAGTTTGGCCAAGTATGACATTAACCATGACGTTCGCGATAGAGGTAGATTTCTGAAAAAGCTGCTTGACGATGAAGAAATTTGTTTCAAAGTTTTGAATGGTCCAAATTATCAAACAAATAGATTGGCAATACAGACTGTCTAGTTATTTAATTATTATTCTCCTATATACAAAGACTTCTATCACAATACCATTGAATAAATCAATACCGATCAAGTGACGGCGTCTGGAACGAGGACAAGATTTGAGCTGTCGCGATCCTTTGACTGGTTTAACATCGACAAAATGTCCTGCTCCAGCATCTCTAACTCATCTTCTTCGTGATCTCCTGCCCTGTCCTTGTCGAGAGGGGTGACATGCCTACTATTTTTACTATAACTTGAGGTTCCAAACTTGAACCCGTTTGATTGATCATGATTCAAATATCGGTTTATCAGCTCCTCTGCTGGCGGTTCTTTTTTCATTTCCTCCTGTTCTTTAGCAAGACGCTCCGATTCTTCAATGTAAAATTTGTTCATGGAATCTAGATAAGCACGTGCTTGAAGATGCAGTTGGGTAGAAACTATACCTGGTGTGTTAGCATTCACACTATGACTATAAATCGAGGCAGATGGGGCTCCCGTCTGGGAGGGTCGATTGGCGTTGCGCGTTATGGTCACGTTCGTCTTGTTTGTATTGGCTAAAACTTCCATAATTTCATAAACGTCATAACTAGCTGCTGAAGACTTTTTGCTTGTAGCAGAGGAAGGAAGTAGGTGAGATTTTCGCCGATACTCGGCAACTTGTTGTGGATTGATTCGATTTGAATAGGTGATAATGTTCCCGGGATCGATATAAACGAGGTGCATTGGTGGTTTTTGGGGTGCTTGCGGCCCAGTAGGTGGTTTGAGTGGTTGCTTCTTGTTCGAGGAGCATTTAGATTTCTTCGCGATAGGCATGGGTTGAGCCATTGGAGTTAGGATCGTGCTGCTATTGTTTGTGGTTGTATTCAAACTATTGATATTCGTCTCAGGTAAGCGTAAGGCTTGTAGGGCAGTGTAAGCAAGCCAAGAATTGAGATAACTCTTTGCTATCTCGACCTCGATCCGGGCGTTTCTCTGCTTTTCATTGACAAAATTTCTGCGCACTTGCCGGCCCCGATATTTATTGTACAATTTAGTCAACTTGTACCTCATCATCTGTTTTCCGCTCGGAAGTGTGTTGAAATGGGATGAATTTAGGATTGTGAGACCATTTGGTAAGGATGCAGAGCCTTGGCGTTGGTGGCTAGCTGCTGATTGTGCAGCAAGCGATTGATTCGAGGATCTTGAGGGCCTGAATGCTACAGCTGCCGCGACTGCCCTACGGCTGGCCGCTAAGGCCGTCGTCGCGGAGGCTCTTTGTGGGCTCGGGGCGATAGGCGCAGGCCGCCTACTACTTGAGCTCCTTGAACTCGAGGACTTGGAACTCTTAGAGATAGACTCGCTGGTTGGCCGCTTTAGGTCGCCACCACCGGCCGAGCCAATCAATTGACGCGTCTTTCTAGCTATTTCATTTCTGATTATTTGCCTCTCTCTTTCGCTTCCAGCATTCAGCTCCCTTCTTTTGTCTTGCAAAGCCTCATGCCAGATTGTATAGTAGTTCAACTGTTCCTCACTTTCAAAAGCTAAAATCTCCAAATCTTCAATGATACATTTGTTTGGTTCTATCACATTAAGCGGCTTCTTGCACCCACTATTGTTCGTGAACATGTCGAATTGATTTAATTGCATTAGGTTGGGCTCTTGCTGCAAGGTGATCTACTAGTTAACCCCAACCAAAGTTGATTGAGGAGTTTCTTATTTGAGGGCAACATGCAAAACCGAGCGAAGGATCTATTTGATTTTATTCTTCGCACTGCAAGAATCAATTTTAGTTTTTCCCACTGTGCCTCTCGCGGCTTTGCACCCGCTCGTATGAGTGCAGCAGTGTGCTCGCCCGATCTCCGCTCGCATGCCATCCCTTGGCCAATTACGGCTCAAAAGGCGCGCTGTAGCTGCGGGCTATCAACATTGCGGGACTGCCACACCCACTTGCCAACCAACACTGCGCAGGACAGCCGAGTTGAGGGACAATTATTCGTTTCACCATCACCGGAGTATCAAGGCTTGCAGTCCATGCAATGGCCTTATGAGTCTCGGTGGCAAGGTTTTATCAGAACTCTCAAGAAGGCGGAACAATTTAGACCTTGCTTTGAGGTTTGAAGGATACACAAAAGGCCATCCACCCATCAGGCTTGACGCGTCATCCAGATCTTATTCTATTGCGATAACCTGAAAATGGTCATTGATCGGTGCCCTTGATGAAGACATGACTTAATTCGTTAGATTAACGATGAGAAACGTTTCGGGAGAAGGTTTTGGGGGATTTTATTCGTCTTCAAAGAGTCCGACTATGTCTTGCTTAGCAAGCAGTCCACAGCTGGCTGCGTACTCAACCAGAGCCATGTAGCAGAATATATACTGGTGCCTGGTTTGGATACTATAGTACCTCTGTTCTCTTAGTTTCGTCACTACACTCTTTATATCGACAAGTCCAGTTGTCTCGAACTTCTGAATGCAGATGTCTATGGCCACGAACGTTCCAGACCTTCCAACTCCGGCACTGCAATGAACAACCAAGGGCGGATACGATGTGCTGGCAGTCTGCTCAATAGCCTCGTGTTGTTTCTTGATAATACTGTCGCGGTATTTCAGCAGCGCAGTGGAGGTATCTGGCGTCCCGAAGTCTGGCCACGATATGAACTGAAGGTGCCAGATATCTCGACTAACTTGAGATTTGGTACTGGTCAGTCTCAAATGTGTAACAATAAAATCGTCGTGAAACTCCTGGTTTAGGCATTCTATTGCGTAGCTACCGGCCATCATGATCGGATTGTTTGAAGATGGCCAGTATTGATCGCATTTTAATCTATCCTGCTCGATGTTGAGGGTGACCATGACGATAACTCGACAACCTGTTTGCCATATCATTCTCCAAAAGTCAACAAAGGTCTGCTCAATTGGACCTTGTGTTGATACATAGGCTTTTGGTTGCCTATATCCATCAATGTAGCTGGCATTGATGTAGTCCATAGGATCATTTTGACTAGCACTCAGCCCATCTGGCAAATCGTAAGGATCCAAAACAACTCGAGTGTGATCGAAGCATCTGACGTTAATATATCGGTTTTTTCTCATATTAGAGGGACTGCTTGAGACTAGGAAAGTTCCGAAGTCTTCCTTTTTCGCTATCTCATCATACTCTTCGCCGAGACCTTTCTTGCCCTTGTTTCTTATGACCTCTATTAGTTGGCTCAGAGACATGCCCTCGTCGTCATAATCATAAATAAACGGTTTACTTCGTTTTGTTCCACTATTCAGCCTAGTTTCATCCAAATTTTGCATGTATGATTCCAATACAAGACCCTCAAGACTAGCTGAAGCATCATTGGAGTTTCGTTTAGTACGGCTGTTCCATGATTTGTTGCTCAATGATTTGACGAGGGCTTGAGCAGATGTCGGGTCGCAGAGATCGTGGAGTCTGGTTTTGTGCAGGTTATTGCACTCTTCTATCCAAGCTTGATGATTGTGGAGATAGCTCCCTCCCAGCTCAGGCGTCAGTGCTTGGGGTGGTAAATGTTCGAGCAACTTATCGATGTTAAGAAGCCATACGCGATCCCGAAGTTTCTCTCTAACAATGAGCCGAAGTAGATGAAAAGGTGCCCGGAACCAGAAAGGCGGACTTACGATGAGAACTTTTTTCAATTTTGCTGGATAAGCACCCTTCAATAGGAGAAGGATCTTCTGACAAAGCTCATAGTCGAAATTAGAATAATCAGAACCGCTCATGTTGTAGACGAATACAATGCCATTCCTCTGTGTTAATATATCCTCGAGAGCCGAATCAAGCTGATAGACAATACCTTGTAACGTATAACGATTAATTTGCTTCCTAAAATTTTGATATTTCGACGATTTGATGGCTGGGTGGAGTTTAGCGGTAAAGATGGCTATGGCTGAATCATTCGAATCTCGATGCTTCAAGATGGTAAATTTCTCGGTATTTAGCTCCTGTTTGAGATGCTCATCGTTTGGATCAATTGAAGTGAGACCCTCACGGAGACGAGTTATTTCATGCATCTGATAAAGCTGTAAAGCACGCTGAACGTCATACTTCCTAGATATCAGAAACTTGAGAGCAGTTTTCTCAGACATGGGATTGACCTTTCCATTGTCTCTAATGGTATTAACAACTCTAAGGAATGACGATATTGCTCTAGCTTCAGCAGCTAACATCTCCTCCTGTCTGGATTCGTATGTTTGATGCTGTTCTTTCTGTTGCTCTTGTTGCGGCTGATTATCCATCGTGGTCAAAATTTTCACTAGCTAGCCTGCTGAATATTCGCTGCTAACTAGAACATGTTTGAGCAATCCCACAGTATCATAGCAGAAAATTGAATGTTAAGATTGTTATTTAAAAGCGCTTGTTACGGGCCTAGTTTATTTGTATCAGTTAATATTTGATCTAACTATACAATTTCGAATTTCATGTGAAATTCGATGGCAATTTGCGCAAGAGCGTCCCTACTGCACTGCAGGACTCGAATTGGACGCGTCTCTGGCGCGTGCTCGCAGGCTTCCCCGTGGACTTGCAAGTTTAAGAGTGCCTGATTCAATCTGATGTATGACAGACTAAAGTTCACCCCAAGTTCAGTCAAAAATTCGCTCACCTATACTACATAGGGACCAGTTTTATGAAGCATATCCCAAATCATCGGGAGTTTGTGTTCGGTAGCAATAGGCTGGATTCGGCATGCATCTTTGAGTTAATACAGAGGTTCGACCCTATTCACCGAGATGAGCCAGCCGACCTCCAAGCTATCTAGCTATCTGAGCAGGGCTTACGCAGATTTACCAGCCTTCAAGGATATTTTCGACGAGGAGGGCTTCTATTTGGCCTTTCTTGGACTAGTACTGATGTCTGTATTAGTTGCTGTGGTAGCCTCTCGATTTGTAGTCCTCCGCGAGGCGGACATATGAGTCTTAGGTTCACGCTCATACAAAATCTTGGACCAAAAAGTTGTGGAGTGTTCAACTGTTCCACTTGAGGTAAGCAAAATCGAGCACTGAGTTACACCGACTACCAATTCAAGTTACGCTGACGAGAGGATCCTAAACAAACCTGCGAGAGCAGTCTGTTCCACGAGCATCAAAAGAAACCGCCAAATCCGTCGCGCTCGGTAATGGGACAAATTGGGATAGGATTGTTCAGAGGTCTTCATTTAGTCAGATAAGAAGTTCCAGAAAGCGACTGATAAGTCAAAGAACCCATTTGTTCGGTGTAGACCTGCTGACTAACGGCGAGCAGTTATCAGTTTGCATCCATCAAATGAAGATTTTAACCTACATTTTGGCAGCTCTAAATGTTAGGCTATTGTTTGTGCAGTTAGTTAGCGCCTTCCATACTATTGTGCCTCTGTTCTCTTAGTTTCGTCACTACACTCTTTATATCGACAAGTCCAGTTGTCTCGAACTTCTGAATGCAGATGTCTATGGCCACGAACGTTCCAGACCTTCCAACTCCGGCACTGCAATGAACAACCAAGGGCGGATACGATGTGCTGGCAGTCTGCTCAATAGCCTCGTGTTGTTTCTTGACAATCCTGTCGTGGAGTTTCAGCCTTTTTTACTCAGCAGGCTTTATACTGGTCACACTCAAATGTATAGCCGTAACGTCTTGGTGGTTTTGTGTTTAGGCGTTCTATTGCGTAGCCATCAATGAGCATGATCGGATGATGCGAAGATGGCAGCGATTATGTCATCCAGCTCACTCTTCGAAACCAGATCCATTTCGATCCGCGGCATCTCCGGGTACGTTTTCATTTAATGGACGACTACTGCACCGGCCGTTGTGTACAGCAACCATAGTTGTGGTGCTAGACCGATGTCGATATAGTCGTCTACAGTTGCTTTGAAGTGTGTTCGTGACATTTACCTGATGCGCGCTTTTGATAGTCGTCTCTTCCTTTGCTTCATCTAGGGTTTTCATCAATTTTAGATATTCATTGAACCACCCAGAAACACTGCACTGCATCGAATTGGACCACCAAGGGTGCGTATGCGTCCTTTCCGTCGATGCCTTGTCGATGTTTGCATCTATCGACCACCCCTCTGATTTCAGAACATGCTATCTGTCCGTCTCGATCAATTCTAACCGTGAATATCTATTTTGGGGGAGGACAAAGTTCATCAATCTCTATATGAAAGCTCTCCTAGCTCGCTCAGAGATCCTCATGTTAGTTCTAGATGGAAGCGAGCGCACTTCTTTTGTCAGCTCGAGATCCCTAGCCACCTCACTTGCAAACAATCAGCTTTATGATGGCGATAACCGGCTGCCGCATCAATCGACCGCTGACTCTCACCTGTCGTGCCCATTCTAACACCTCGTCTGGATTACTTACTTCGCCATGGACATGTAGAACACGTTCAACGCCAGCAGAGGATTCATAACGAAAAGGGTGACAAGGACTTTAAGGCCCCAATGCGAGTCAAACTGGTCAAAGACAGAGGCATTCGCCAGAGCTTGAGCGACAGACAGCCTGATCAGGATTCTGTCCCCATCCTCTCTGAAAAAAAATCATCTCTCTTATGTATCTGTTCTTGGTTTCTCGGATTGGGTTCCCCTTAGTCGAAGAATCGTTTTATTCTGCGTGAATGTGCTAACTAACGGCGAATCCCCATCAACATGCATCTAGCTCAAATGAAATTTTCAGCCAACACTCTGGTAGTTTGAAATGCTAGCTTCCATATTGATTGGAATCAACATTGAGGGTTTATTGCCTTTCTTCTTACCTCTCATGTTGGGGCCATCACGTTCATCATTGATCATCCAATCATCGTTCAGTTGATTGGTACTGGACACAACAGTAGGTAGAGCTTGACTGAAGGTTAGAAACCTCTTCACTCTCGAGAAGATTTGGCTAAAATGCTCACTGACATCGCTCTTTTCGTCACTTAGATCCAAGATGTTACAAATGGCCTGGCAACACGTCCGGCCACCAGATGGGTTCGCTTGCCGACTTGCAATCGACCTGTTGTCCATATTTGAAGTGTCATCTTCCTCTGTAAACGGTTGATATGGGAAAGCGAACAAATGACCAATGGCCGCGATTAACATGTCAATGCAGATCAAAAACTCCTGTAGCTTTCTGCCTATAGAAACTTTATCCACCAATTCAGGGAAGAGACCACGGAGCATATCTTCAACAAAGTCCAGCTCTATCAAGGCATTGATAACAACTGACTGGAAGAATGAAAAGAATACAACCAGCTTGATGCTGAAAAATTTTCCAAGCGGTCCCATTGGTTGAAGTTCTTGTCTGTAGCCAGTATAGAAAATTACTAGGCTGTACATGGCCATCAGTTGTGAGAGGTTATTGATGATTAGTAGGACTGGGTATGTATAGCCAGATAGCGGATTATAATTTCCTTCGCCATAAAAGTCGAATAATTGACTGGTGAAAGCTATGAATGTCGTGATTGGCCTAACTACAACATATTGCAAAATCCCGTGCTTGCATCTGGACATGAATGCTTGGCCACCTACGCAAGTAGGTAGGAAACAAAAAGGGAATATGTGACTAGGTCCCTGTTTGTGATGGATGTATTGCTGTAAGTTTGTATCGTAATGGAGAAAATTCAATAAATACTTCATAAAACTATAGATCACGAACGACTCGTAGACTTCTCGCGAGGTGTCAAGATAGAGGCCAGTTCTAGGGAATATCATCACGATCCAAGCGTTCAACGAATAGATGGGGACCATTAGAAGTATCCGAATGATGTACCTCTGCAAATATGGTTTTGTGTAGTTTTGAAGGTGCCTTATTATCTCGTAAAAGGAGCAAGACACTGAAACTACGACAAGAACTCCGGCCGTGATTGCCCACAAATCCATGATCTTAGAAGTAACTTGAAGAGTTGCTCAGAAGTTGAACAAACAAAGCTCGAACTCGAACAATCCTTTGAAATGTCAGGTGAATAATATCCGTTTTTGAGGTGACATTTTGTCCTGAGATTGGTTCATCATGCAACTACTCGGAGAGGCCTGAGATGAAATGTTCGATACATAAGGGAGATGGATCAGATAGGCTAACTTTGGAGCGATCACTTGAACCAGATAAGCTGCGTGTGGACAACGAGCGACCAGATTATCGATGTAAACTGTAATGTAGACTTAGTCATTGCCAGACTCATCAAATCAACTCCGCCCAGCATTAGTCACAGTCAAAATTTTCATGATGATCTGTTTTTTTCAGATCGTGCATTTATAAACAAGAATCCATCGATCCGTCGCCACACCGGAAGGCTTGCGCGGCCTCTCCAGCAGTTAGCTACCGCAAAGCACAATTGCGACATCGAAAGTTAGAGTTTGTGCACGATTCTAGGCGTATTCTGGGTGAACACAGGTTGAATACGTAGAAGTCTCGAGAGTGGAAGCCAATGCAAGCGAGCCGATCCCGTTGTTCAGAGGTCTGTGATAAAGATCATGTTTTTAATGTTGTAGACCTAATGTGAGCAAATCGTTGTAAATTTGTGTACAAGTTTGTCCGTGATGCGAGTTGTAAAGGATTTTTAGGTATGCCTAATCAAGGGTAAGCAAAATTCTTGCCCATTCGAAATTTGCTCATGGTCCATAAATAGGTTCGCGTAAGGTTGAGACGGATGTTGAGCGCAACAGAGGGTTAGGAAAATCGGCCGGATGCGGCAGGGGCCCATTGAGACGGTTATGTCGCTTTCGTTTCGCGAAACACCAACACGAGGTTGCTATTGCAAGGGCGAGCAAAGCTAATAGGGTAGTTAAAACTATCGACATTATGATGCCTAAGCGTGGTAGACAAAGAAATTCAATATCCTCCACCTGAGGTCTTTGTTGCGGCAATGATGCCTCCTTCCTATCAAAGGTTAATATAGCGTTCGATTGAACCATTATTTCCTCGCGCAGGGCGCCCTCCTTGAAGGCATCTGTGACAATGAGCTCGTCGGTAGGCGTATCTAGCTCGCTTGAATCCAACTCGGACACGTTTAGACGATTGTCGCCACCTATGGCAGTTGGCGCCTCGCGCCTACGACGCCTCTTTCCGTAGGCATCAATTCCGTTGCAATTAACGGCTGGACAGGAGCCAAAGCAAACCCGAATGTTGCATTGGAAGCGTAAATTGTTTGACGAAGGAAACTTGAAGGCATTGAATCTGGCGACAAGCGATTTTCTGTGTTGATCGTACTTCCAATCGCTGAATATTGATGGGTCTGTTGCACAACCATTGGCATCGGTGACCTCGTACTGGTATTCGCCCTCGTCGTCCATTGTCTTTGCCTCGCAAGAGCGCGCAAAGCCTCCATAAATAGAATCAGGTTGAACGTCAACGCGCAACAAGAGATCCTGGCCAATCTCGGCCGAGGTTACCTCGCGACCATCAAGTGCAGTTATGGACATTAGACAGGTTGGTGGTGGACCGGTGTTTGCGATTGTGCCTGACGTTGTTATCATGGACACATTGAATCCGAGAGTTACAGTTCGTTCGCCAGTGTTGTAGACGCACTTGACGTGGTAGGCGCGCGCCCTGTAAGTGACTAGTTTCGGATGCTTCTGGATAACCAACACAAAACCGGCCTCCCCATCGCGATGAATGAGATCACAGTGGCCAAATTGCACCTTGAAGTCCACAAATTCGTTCGCGCTATTCGACATAACGAGCTTGCGACACTTTGGATCCTGGCTGTGACCTTTCACGTATATGATTCCATCGAAGCCGCCCAGCTGGACCTCAACCTGAATTCCATCAGCCAGACACATGACGAACAGTTCGGATGGCGGAATCGTGCGGAACTCGACCAGCTCTGGGGTGGTCGTTTCGAGCGGGGCCAGGGTTGTGGTTGTTGGAAGTAGGGTTGTAACAGGAACTCCGACTGCCGTGGAGCCAACAGGCGGTCGGGCTGTTGTGGTGGAGCTCGAGGTGGTGGTTGTGGTTGTCGTCGTTGTTGTTGGAGCTATGGTGGCTGGCGGCTCCTGGCATCCGTAGACTAGATCGATGGCGTTTCCAGTGAAACGCGGCGGGCATAGGCAAATGGCAACATGATTTGCGGCCGTGCAAATGGCCCTCGGGCCGCAAACGTAACAAGGTGAGACGCATTTATGCGAGACTAGGTCACAGGCGCGATCGTTCGCGCAGTCTGAGTTAGATTGGCACTCGTGCTTTACCACTGGCTCGCAGGTCTTTGTGTAAGGCTCGCCAATGGTGCCTGGTGGACAAACGCACTCGTAGGAACCAATTTTGTTCTGGCAAATGGCGCCAACTGCGCAGGGGGTGCCCTCATCGCACTCGTTGCGGTCGATACAGGCTATGCCTGAGGCAGTCAGCTTGTAACCGCGCGGACAGACGCAAATGCCGGTGTACTCGTCGCCGCCAAGTCTGTTCAAGGCAAATTGTTGGCTACTTCCAAATTGAGAGCTGGTTAGCTGTTGGAGGGAGTTTGAGGCATAGTATTGTTGCAATACTAGCGACGAGATGCACTCCTCGCGAGCCTTGCACATGGCTGACGAGGTACAATTGACACGCTGCATGAAGCAGTAGTCGGCCTCGCGCTTGTAACCAGCTGGACAGCCGCAAATCTTCTGGCTAGACTTGTGATCTGCTTGCGGTTGGTCGGAGTTCAAGCAGAACAGGTTGCCAGGACAGTGTTGGTCACTGGTGCAGCTAACCTGCTTGTGCGTGAACACGTAGTTCGTGATCAGCGCAGACTTGTTGTTGAACTGGTTGAAACCTTGCGCAACATCCTCATGTTGGCTGGAGATCTGATTTTGTACCTGTTGCTCGTCCAAGCTGAGGCTCTGCGACTGTTGTTGCTGTTGCTGCTGGTTTTGTCTCTGTTCGTAGCCTTGGTGCTGCTTCTGCTGCAAGTTAGCCGAGCTGTCGTTGATGCTATCCTGTCTGTTAGCCGTGCTGAGCTGATTGTTTGAGATCACATTGAGTTGCTGTTGCTGTTGCTGCTTTCTCTTGTTTGAAAACAAACTTTGAGTGGTTTGTTGCTGTTGTTGCTGCTGCTGCGTGCGAGATATGATGCTACCTGTTTGTTGGTTGGCAGTTGTCGGTGGCGATATGTCAGGTTGGCTCTGTTGCGTGGACTGCTGTTGGCTTGCCTTCTGGTGTTGGGATAAAGTGTAGTTCTGTTGCTGCTGACCCCCTGAGGGTGTTTGTCCAAACTGACCGAACTGCGGCAAAATCGGCGTCGTCGGCAGGGGCAACTCATAGGCGATCAGCGGCTGGTTTGGTCGTCTAGTCTGGCCCTGCGACTGTTGTTGTTGCTGCTGCTCCCTCTGAATCTCATAAATCTGCTGCTGCCGTTGGATTTGCTCGAGAGTCGAGTTGCTCGACGTCATGGAGCTTATAGTTGTGGTTGTCGTTTGAATCGCTGGTTGTTGTGGGTCTGCCGAGGAACCGAAATCGAATGAAACCGTCGAGATGTCGCCCTGCTGGCTGCTGACAGTTGTCCTGTGGGTGTCACTCTGGTCGTGTTTCGTCTTGAAAGTGCTGAACTGCTGGCCGAGACTGGCAGTGGTGGCAAACGTTTGCTCCTGTTTCGAATCAAACTGGGTGCTCGGTCTGAGCTGGCAGCCTGTGGCCAAATCGTAGGGATCTCCAAAGTACCCTGCGCTTGAGTTGCAGGAACAGATTGGCTTATGGTTGGCGGGAGTGCACTTGGCCTCTGGTCCGCACTGGTTGAGTTCGCAAACGTTGACACACTGAAATCCAACAGCCTGATTCACGTGTTCGCAAGCCATCGTTTGGCGACAGTCTTGGTTGTCGCGGCACGAGTCTGGCTTTATGCACTGGCCGTCGGAGCAAATGTGGCCCCTCAAACACGGCTCGCTACAGGCAGTCGTCCTCGGCTCCTGCTGATAGTTTCCAAACAAACCAGGGCCTGAGGCAGGTGCTGGCGAGACAGTTGTCGTTTGGGAGGCCTGTTGGTTTCGTACATCCAGCAGACAGGCCTCGTATGCGTTGCCCGTGTAGCCAGGCGGACAGACGCAGTCGAAAGAGCCAGGTTGGTTGCGGCAAAGTGCATTGCGGCCGCAGGGATGCGAGCCGTTCGAGGCAGAGCCAGGTGATAGGGTGGTGGAGCTCGGGCCCAGCGCAACTCCGCCTTGGCCCGAGGTTAGAGCCGAGAGAGGCGTGATGCCGGTCAGGGTTGCGCCTTGGATGCACTCGTTCACATCAACGCAACCGGAGCGACCGTCGCCTGGGGCCATGTAACCGGCGTCGCAAACGCAGAGCGCCTGGTTCTCGTTGTCCAGTTGGCACGTTGCGTGGGCGCCGCACTCGGTTCGGTCGCATGGATGCCTGCATTCAGCTTGAAAGTCGGATCCTTGTTGCGCCACAAACGGACAGAGGCAGCGGCCGGATTGGCATACCTGGTTGGTTGGACAGTCTGAGGTTGTTGAACAGGCTGGCTGCTCGGCCACGCACCTATCGTAGGGATCACCCGAGAAACCATCCGGACAGCGGCAAGAGAATTTACCTGGCGCATTGGTACAAATTGCGCCAACTCCGCACTTCCCACTTGGTCCAAATTTGCTAGAGCATTCGTCAACGTCAACGCACTTGGTCTTTGGATCGCCAGTGAAACCAGGGGCGCAAGAGCAAGTGAAGGAGCCGGCGGTGTTGTTGCAAATTGCAAGCTCGCCACACTGGCCAAACACTCCAAAGCGGCGATCGCATTCGTTGATGTCCTCGCAATACCTGAAGGCGTCGCCGCTATAGCCTGCCGGACAGTGGCATCTGTAGGAGCCGGGCACATTGGTGCAGACTGCGCGTTGGCCGCAGAGGCCGGCGGGTCCGAAGTTGGTGTCGCACTCGTTTATGTCAACGCAACCCAACTTTATGTTGCTAGGATCAAATGTGAACCCTTGCTTACAAACGCAGGCGGCCTCTTCGCCGTGAGGCTTACAGGTTGCGTGCTGGCCACAGTTAACTCCGTCACAGGGCGACTTGCAACCATTTGCCGGATCCTGATCGATGGCTATGAATCCATCGCTGCAAGCGCACTTGAACGAGCCAATTGTGTTGAAACATTTGCTGTTTTGGCCGCAGGGATTTGATTGGTCGCACTCGTTTATATCGCGACACTTGCTCACCAAAGAGCCTGGGTTTATTTTCTCGAAGCCCGGCTTGCATTCGCACTTGTAGGAGCCGTCCAAGTTTTCGCAATTCGCCTCTGGTCCACAAGTGCCGCTGCTAATGTTTGCAGCGGCTGCGCTTAGCTTGGTGAAAGGTTTAATGGGCGTCACCTGGGTTAGAGCGCATTCGTCGACATCAACGCAGTCGATGCCGTTGATTTGGTAACCAAGTTTGCACTGGCATGTTGAGTTAATGCAAAGGGCATTGCTTGTGCACTCGAAGTCGCTCTGACAGCCAATGTCAACGGCAGCCCGCTCGCAACCCATCTCGGGAGTGCCCCTGGCCAGGTACTTGTCTGGACAGGCGCACTTGTAGCTGCCGGGCAGATTTTGGCACTGGGCGCCGGGTCCGCAAGGGTTTGCGGTGGCGCATTCGTCAATGTCGACACACTTTGAGTAGGGGTCGCCCGAGTAGCCGGCCTGGCAGGAGCACTGGAACGAGCCTGGCGTGTTCAGACACTGCGCGTTCGAGCCACAGGCCTCCTTTCTAAGGCACTCGTCCTCGTCTGTTTAACCGATTCGAAGTAGTTAGTTAGTTGGTTAGTTCGAAATCTCTCTTTAAATCCAAGCACGCGATTGAGCCAGCGAGCAAACGAGCGGCTAAGTGGCCGTGTTGTTGGTGGCCAGGTGAGTGAGACCAGCTTAATATCGAGATCATTCGATGATAAACAAGAGAAATAAAACTACCGCCTTCGGGTTACTGCAGTCTGATGGCTCGCGTTTGCAAGGGCAAACCAATTTATGGCAATTTCCTTACCTTGACAACCATCGCTCGAATAAGCGTTACCTGGAAGAGTTAATTTGGGCACGCGATTTTGGGGAGCATATTGTTTGGTTAGTGAGCGTAAATGGATGATTGGGTTCGCTCTTGGTTTCTGGCGACTTTGGCGCGAGGATGGCCCTTTGTAGCAAGCCGAACCCATTGGCCCTCCACTTGGTGTCGCACGCCAGCTTTGGGTGTCGCCCCGCTTGTCGGCCCTCGATGGGCCCTCTCATTGGACCGATTGGGCGCGCTCACTTAGCTGGTGGCAGAAACACCTGCCTGCTGCCTTTATAACTCAAGCGCTCAAACGCCAGCGATTAGGCTCAGGCCGCGCTCGGTTCCTTGGGTTAGAAACTCGCGCGAAACCAAACTCTCAAACAATGAGGAGCCGAGAGAAGGCAGCTGCACGCTGTTATTTGTCGGTGAAATGAGCCAAATTTATCGATGGGCAGCCGGGCGCGCAAATCGCGCACAATTCCGTCTTTGCTAATTGCGAGCAAGCTAGCGCCTAGTAGGTAAGTATTGGTGACTCTACAAGGCGCACTTGTCGAGCCTAAACTAAGGCGGCGATGGTGGCGACGACGCTGGATAAAGTCGTGATTTTCTCCTCAGGTTTGCGGTTACGAGGAGCCGCCAACAAACTAGAGCTCTCGTAGGGGGCTGAGCTTGTCCGTTCGAGCGAGCGCGATTGCCTAAGATTAAGTAGGCGGCCAGGATGTTGCAGGTATGCTCTTGAACGAGCTGCTTGCCTTCGATCAAACTGTCCCCCTCTCTCTCTATCTCGAGCTTAGCCAACAGCCTCACACAAGAGACGCTCAAGTTGAGGATTGTTTGTTTCTCTTGGGCAGTTGACCTTTTGCGCTTGTTAGCATCAATCTGGGCTATTTTTAAAGCCTAGAATTAGTCAAGCTAAGCCGTTTGGCTTGAGCTCGGCTTGGGCAAACAAATTTGTCCGCTCGCAAGTGAGTGAACCTGTTGAATGGCTACCTCCTTCGGCGAGGAAGTTGGAGGCGGCCAAGTAGGAGGTCGGGGCCAATGCGACAAACTTACCTGTGTAGCCTTGTTTGCACTCGCACTTGTAGCTGCCGGGCGCGTTTTTGCACTGGGAGTTTGGGCCACAAACGTGCGCAGCGCACTCGTCGATGTCCAGACAAGCGACCTTTGGATTGCCGGTAAAGTTTGGCGGACATTGGCAAAAGTGGCCGCCAGGCGTGTTTATGCACTGGGCGCCGGTTCCACAGGCGGCCTTTGGGCCAACAGCTAGACACTCGTTAATGTCCAAACAAGCGACCATTGATGAGTTGAAGAGGGCGGCCGAGTCAGCATTGCTGGCCGACTGGATGGTCCCAAACATGTTGGCCGGCAGCGCTGGATTGCGCTCGAATCCGGGGGCACAAGAGCAGCGGTATCCGCCAGGTATGTTGGTGCACTGGGCGCCGACACCGCATGGATTGTTCCTGCACTCGTCCATGTCTGTTTGGTCGGGCGATAAGAGAGGTCAGTTGGGGAGCCATGCCAGGAAGGTGGAGGGGCTCTCGGGTGGCGGTAGCGGGGAGTTTCGCTCGTGTTGAACTTTGCAGTTGATGGCGATTTGCACAGGAACGCGATTGTTGAACAACAATCTGGTGCTTGCTCAGTCCCTCTGCTCAGATTGATCGATCACAATGAGGACTGGCAAAGCGGATAATCCACTTTAAACTCTCTAGCTGAGGGCTCGAGTTCGTGCAAATCGCCTTTAATGCTAACTAGCCATTTGCATGCGCTAGCTTCCGATTTGCTCCCATCTGCTGCTGCTGGAGCCAACTTGGCCCATTGCATCTGAGCGCGCTCACTTCCTGCTGGTTCGAGTTCCGTCCGGCCAGGGAGGCGAACAATTTGCTGCTCTGCGGGCCAAATCCCTAGCTTGGATCCCACCTTATCTGCCACTTGATGGCCGAGAATCAGACGAGATTTTTAAGGGAAGTAGGAGGCATTGGGCGCCCACCGAAGCTCCCAAATGGCCGGCGAAGGTTGCTCATTAAACGGTTAATCACGAGATATGGACACGAACTCAGCTAAACAGACACAAGCTCAATCATCAATCAGAGCCATTAAGGTCCATTGAGATGGTGTGTCTTGTCCATCGACAAGAGTTGGTTGTGTTGTGGCGACTGGGAGGGGATAACAGCAGCTGAAATCATAGTTTGCTTGAGGGCCGCCAAATCCACGCGAGCGCTCTGGGCAAAATGATCGTGTTGTCTTGCTTTAGGGCGGCATCTTTCAAATTTAGAGAAGTTTCTCCAACTCTTTGCTAACAAGCGTTTACAATCTGAAAAGCCTGAGCAAATTTAGTTGTTATGAGAGAAAGAATTGAGTGATGTTGGTATTCCACCCGTAATAAGCGCTGGCGAGAACAGGAGGGGAAAGGTAAGGCACTGCTGTCAGCACCATCGCGCTAGCGAGAGATACTTGGGCTCGGGTAAAGCTGGATCAGTTCCGTGAGCGCGGAATATCCACGCCAGCCGGGCGGCCATTCTAACTGCATGAGCACACTAGAAATCTGGCCGATTGTTTAGTTTGACTTTGCTGGACTTAAAACTGCAAATTAGAGCACGATCGGCCGGCCGGGTAATTGTCTTGGGCGAGGGCGCCAGCGTTTGTTTACTGTCTTAGATTTTCCTGTTGGACAGCGAGGAGCAAATAAGAGCTCCACCAGTCTGCTGCCCCGCCCCCATCCGAACCACCAACACTGAACTAGACCGGACGGATGTGGAGGGAGCCAACAGGTGGCCCCCCACGAACTTCGACGCCCAAGCCGGCGAGTCCAGCTGCCCAAATTTGGTCAGAGGAAAGCGGGAGCTGATTGGACACCGAGGGAATCAATTAGGCTCGGGCTGGCGAGATGGGCTCGGCTCTGGAGAGAGGGACAGGCGAGTTTTCGGCGGTGCGAATGGCCATGTGTGATTGTTTTTGGTAGCAAATGAGAGCTCAAAGGCCTCCATTGGTGGTCCAAATTAGAGACAGACGAGAGCCTCGTTTTGGAGCTTCGGTGGGCCAGTAATAAAGCGGGCTCTGCCGGATTGGAGGCAAGCCTGGCTGTGTCGTTTTGTGCCCACTGGTGGCGTCGTGCGCAGATCGGATTCCCTGGCCAACAATGGTGCTGTCGCTGTATCGTAACCACAGTGGCCAGCCATGATATATAGCAGAAGGCCATCCGCTGGGAGCGCGAGCGTCCATGACTCAAAGGACGAGCACAAAGGACGAACAGAGCAGAATATAACATAACTGCACTCACACCTGGCCGGCCGCCATCATGATGGCGATGAGGATGGAGATAAAGATGAAGACGAAGCCGCCTCTTGCTGGCAATAGGCGGAATTGATCACGAACCGATGGATGCTACCTCACCGTTTGGGCAGGTGAGCCATGCGGTTGAACTGGTTCGCCCGGCGCTCGCCAGGCCAGCGCTAGCTCATTAGAAGCCGGGTCATTGGTTGGCATCCATTTTGCTCAGCAAATTGGATTTGACTGGCCGCCGTCGGGCCGCCAGTTAACAGGATTTTGTCCATAGTTTCGCGGACTACCTGTTGGCGAGCACAATGCAGGTGCGCGAACTGTTGGGCCGCCTGTCATCCCTGTTGGCCGATCAGCTGGCCGCTCGCTGGGCCAGCAAGTAGCCGGCCGGCCAACCAGGAACGAAAGGAGCAGGCTGCCGAGGGATTTCTATAAATTCTAAATTATCCACTGATATTCTCGGCTATTACACAAGCCGTGACGGGTGAACACTGGGCTCTCCAATGTTGGCCCTCCTCCTCCTCCTCCTCAGCGGCGGCAGCGGCATCAGCAGCCAGATCGACAAGTGGCCGATTCATAAACTCGCCAGGCAACCGCAGGCCAACGAGAACAGCGCTACACGACAACCATAACAAACTGCCGCCGTCCGAGCGCAAGCGCCAACGCCAACTGAAAGGACAGCAACAGGTAGTAGTCTGCTCAAAACATACTCCCATCCTGAGGTCAACGAAACGTGAGTGAATGAATGGATGAACCCCTCTCTCTCTCCCTCTCTATCTCCATCTCCCCGTCAAAGCCCGGAGCCGCGAGTCCACTCTCTTCGCTCCGGCCGCCAGCCCCTCCATTTGGGCACAATCAATGTGAGAATAAGAGATCGCCATTGCTCTTTTGTTCTCCTCCTCACTGTCGTTTTGTTGCCCTCTCGTCGGCTCAAGTGGCCATAATGTGGCCACACTGGCCCGATCCCTGAAAGTATCTCATCGGCCCTGTTTTCTGGCCATCACATCCGCTGGCCCAGCCCCTTCCGCTCGGCATCGGCATTGGCGGCGGCAGCAGCAGTTCTCTCGTTCGAGAGTTCCAAAAGAAGCTGACCGGCTCCTCCACTCAAGACTTGACGCCGAGCTCAGCCGGCCCGCAATGGATGTGATTGCCACTGGCTCTTCGCTTGCTGGCCGGAAAAATCAACCTCCAAAGCCCATACTTACCGATGCACTCGACAGCCGGATCGCCCGTGAATCCTGGCGGACATGAGCAGCGGAAGGAGCCCGGCAAGTTCTCGCAACTTGCCCCTCGGCCGCAGCTTCGCTCGTCCAAACATTCGTCGATATCTGTGGTTACAAGAGGTTGGTGTTGGCGTCGTTGTTGGTCGAGTTGTTCGTTTGTTTCAGTTTCGGTTTTTGTTTCCGTTGTTGTGGTTGTTGTTTTGATGGTTGCGGGTTGTTGGCGTCGCAGTTGCAGTTGCAGTTGTTGTTGTTGTTTTGGTTGCGGCAGAAATCGCGGTTGTTCGTGGACGATAAATTGTTCATTGAAGATAATTTTGTGTCGATGGTCGTCGTTTCGTAGGACATTGAAATTTGAGCCAAATTTGCGTTCGTGTTCGCGCAATTCCAACAGTTGGCCGCCACCAGCAAGCAGATTCAATTCGTGATCGAGGACAACCAAATTGGTGGGTCGTTGATGTGTTGGCGAACGCAATTGCACCAGTTGGGCGCGTTCATGGGGTTTGTAGTTGGCGAGAGGTGGGGGCGGTTGGGTTGGGGGCGGCAGGGGAGGCGGATAAGCGAGCAAGGGTGTCGGGAACACATTGAAATCGTCGGGGTGGTGACAGGTGTGTTGGGGGTAGATAGGTTGATGGTGGAAGTAGGCCGGAGGTTGAGGTTGCGTGTAGGATGAGTATCGGTTGTTAGTGAACGTGGTTGTTGTTGGAGCGGCGAGTTGGAGGTTAATCAGGAGTAGTAGACAAAATATCACAAAATTCTCGGCTTTGCTCGACCTGAAAGGGGTCAAGCGGCCACTTAACTGTTTACACCTATCACTCAATAAGTTGGCCACTGGCCAGTGCTCGCAGGCGCTCGGCTCGATCTTCTCTTTATGGCTAGCGGACTGTCTGTAGAGGCCAGCTCTGCGACTCTGGCCAAGTCTACAGCAGATCCCTCTAAAACTGTCCATTGTTTTGCCGATTCTAATCTAACTAACCCGCTCAGCTCGTTCATCTGTCTAATCAAGGGACACTCGACAATCTCGGTCGTCCTGTGCTCTCGCCCATTTAGGTGCAGTAAATTTGGCTGAATTGATGGAAAACTAGAGCGAGAGTTTTCAAACTAGCCAAGTCTCTAAACCGACAAGCTGTTTTCGAGACGATAAAAGCTAGCGCAACTGCCAATGGCAGTTGGCTGCCGGGAGGCGGATTTGGCGAACGCGCGAGATACCAACAGATTTGCCTCTCGGCTCCACGCCGCTTCACCTTGACTCAAATACATGCGCCCATTTTTCAATAAATCTGCCCGCCTCCAAACGGTCAAGACTAATAAAACACACTCGCGCTCAGTATATCTCGACAAGCTTTTGCCTCCATCAAAGTTGCTATGTCAACTTTTAGTTGAGCAACAAACTGAAAGTCGAGACGCAACGACAACGAAGCGGCGGACGCGCTCGATGGAGCCAGTTTGTCGCCATAATATTGCCTGATTTGCTTTAAAGGCTTTGAGGAGGCGTGAGAAGGAAGGGAGTCGCGTTGGTAAGTTAGCACGAGCAGGTAGAGAGTCGTTTAGCTAGAGCTGGCTCAATTTAGCCATGCATGTGTGAAGCTAGGCCGTACGTAAGCCAGCTCCCGCCGGCTAGCCGCTCTAGCGAGTCCATTTAAGCCCATCAGATGAGCCAGCTAGCGAATGGCTTTCGAGCGGCCGCTTGGTCAGCAGTCGCAGTGTCTTTGGGCCGATTTGAGCTTGCAGATCGGCGGCTGCCTCTTGCAGGTTGAGTCTGGCTCGTGCGAGCGCCAGAGTTGGGCAGGTAAAAATAAGTGAGTGGGCCAAGAGTTTGTGTGTAACGAAATGCGAGGAAAGTAAAAGTAGTGGTTGCCTATCGATCGTTAATGCATTGGCCTCCGAGTTTCGGCAGCGCAGTCGGTGGCGCCGCCACCGCCGCCAAGGGTAGTGGGTAGGAAGGGCACCTGGCGCTGTTGGAACCGGGCGACCGTTTTATGATCGTTGCCTTGGTTGGCCGGCAGGCAGCAGGTAACTGGTGGAGCTCCGTTTAATCGACTGGCCTCTGACGGCCAGAGTGCGACAAATTTGCGTGGGATGCCGATTTGGCGCCGGCCAATGCAAGGAAGCGGCTCCCTGCAGGTAAACAAACACAATTGCCATTAGCTCGGCCTCCCTCGCACTCATCCGTCCGTCGCCCCCATTTGGTTTGGCCGAGCTGAGCGAAAGCTGCTTAGTCCAGTCTGGTGGCCGAGCGCACCCGATCGATTGGTCCGGCGAGCCTTTGTTAAACTCTCTCTCTCCCTCTCGCCACCCCTGGCCACATTATCCGCTCTCGATTGCTCGCGAGCTGCCACCGCAACTTGGACTGGAGCTCATCTTCGTTCGGATGCTTATTTTGGCGCTTTGCCACCGATTGATGAGCAAAAGAATGGCCCCAGGAGTTGGCCAAGGAGTCTGGCTCACTCTCTCCTACTGTGCCAATGGGCCAAGTTAGAGTGCGAGTGAGCGATCAACACAACAAACCTGTTACACACTAACCGCTCTCTCGCTTCCTGAATTCAACCAGCCGAAATCTATCGGCACGTTAAACCACAACTCTCTTCCCATCAATCTCACACTCTCAACGCTGATGCAACGCCACCAGCAACCGGAACGAATACCCGAATCGAGCAAATCGCGCAACGATCACTAGCTGGCAGCCAACTCCAGATTTGCCCTCTTCGCCACGCTTACCTGTACACTGGACCGTTGTGTTTCCGCTCGGTGCACCTGTCGGGTTGGGGGCATCAATTTGGATGATTTGCGTTAGTTAGTTGGCCCTTTTGCGCTGGCACTTGTTCTGTCCGGTTGGCGCTCGCTTGGTTTGTTGGTGGGGTTGGTTTGGAGGGACGAGTCGAGTCGAGCATTGGATTGGATTGAGCGGTCGCCGTTGAAGGATGGCGGCAATTAGTCGCTAGTTTATTGTGTCCATCTGAGAGCATGCACGCGCTCTCGACTCCCTCGCTTAACCCGTCAAGCCGAGATTATCGTCCATCCTCGCTCGCTCGAGCAATCTCATGCCAAATAAACCCCCCAAAGCGGGCAGCCAAGAGTGTCTTGCTGGCGCCCAATCAATTTAGCGCGCGAACAAAGTGTCGCCAACTACCTGCAGCGCCAACTTACCTGTTAATGATGATTGATCTTGGCCGAGTTGTTGGTAGCCTGGCTTGCACTTGCACACAAAGTGGCCGGGTAGGTTGCAGCACTCGCTGTTGTCCGAGCAGAGAGCTGCTAGGCTAGGGATTTCGCACTCGTTTATGTCTGTGGTTCGCGATAGTTGGGTTGGCGGGCGCGTTAGTGTTTGGGGTTGGGGTTGGAGTTGGGGTTGCGTTTGTTCCAGGCGGCGGGCTGGCCGCGGGGTTGGCGCCCGATTAATGTGCGCGAGGGCCAGATTCGGCTCAAGGCCAAGCCAAGTCCGCCTGCCTGCCTGCCTGCCTGCCTGCCAGTCTGCCTGCTTGCGTCTCCTCAAGTCTCCCTCGAGGAGACGAGGCCGAGCAAATTCGGTATCAGAATTTCCCATTGTTCACCTGAGCGCAAGCTGCAGAGATGATTGCAGCCAGTGGAGTGGAAAATATGACTCAATTCGGCTTATTTCGCGCGACCGACGGACGGAACTGGCGAGGAAGCATTGAACTCGCAAACAAAGGAGCCCGTCACTTCGGGCTGGCTGCCCGATTGATCGTAATGACCCCATAATTGGTGACATCGGAGCAGATCGGCCGAGCGCACGTTTGGAGGCGGCGAGACTACACGTTGGCCAGCTCGCTAGCTTGCGCGCCGGCCAACAAGCAGGTGGAGGGCGAGCGCGAGCGCAAGATCACGCAAGGGACGGCAAATGGACAGGGGAGGGTTTTGTGGAAATTGTTGGCTGAGAAAAACTTCAATATTTGATTTGGGAGACAGAGAAGGGAGCGGCGCCGCTCCCAAGCAAACTCCAACACCACTCATTTGAGCCGCCCATTCCGATCTCATCCAATCCAATTCGGTCAAGTTCAGCCAGGCTTGCTCGAGTGCAAACTCTCGCAGCCGCTAGACACGATGGGCAAGCAAGCGCGCACCCGACTCAGCCGGCGTCCCTGACTCTGACGCTTGGCCCAGGAAGCCGGCGCTCGAGCGGCCAAATAGAGAGAGCCAGCTCGGCGAGCGATCTTGCCGCCAGACGAGCGCCGGTCAAAGCAGCAACGCCGACCTCCACTAAGGAAGCGGCGCAAGCAACAACAACAGCAACAACAACGACGACAACAACAAAGCCGAACTAGCTAAACTTAGTTCACATGTCGTCGAGTTTTGCAAGATCAATCTTGACAACTGTGTTGCGCCGGCCAAGCCTCCGAGTACATGTGCAAGCGCCTTGAATGGCGATTGAATGGCCACTCCGCCGCCTCGCTGCTCGCTGAGTCTGAGCCGAGAAGTTGTGAGGCAATAAAATGACATCCTGCATTTGTGGCGACGTCGGCGAAAGGCCCAAGAGGCTTGGGAGGGAGCGGCGGACGAGCGGCCGCCAGTCAATCAGTGCGAGCGCCGGAGTTCCAGGTGGACACGAACAGTTGTTTGCCCCAGCCGCCGCCGCCGCCGCCGCCCCCCTCCCCCGTTTGGTCGGCCCTGAGTCCATTGTTGCGCTCGCGAGGCCATTCGAGTGAGCACCAAACAGCTGCAACGACGGCCAGCGACAATGACAGCTCAACACGACACGAAGCAACATTGCACGGCGCTCTGAGGCAAGGCGCTGGCCGGCGGCCAGGGTGAGCCTGCACTCAGATTTAATTGCGCGCCTATCCAGGTGCTGCTGCTGCGGCGGCGGCGGCGCATTGGGCCGAGCCCATCCGGTTCTCGAACTTGGAGCGGCGCTTAAACTGCGCTCGCCAAACTCTGCCAACTCATCGCGGCCTCGAACAAGCCGCCCGACCACCTGGGAGAAGCCCATTTCGCGCGCCAGTTCAGCCCGAGAGCGAGCGCCAAATTTGCCGGCAGCCCAACAGGCTAACCACAAATGTCGCCTCCAATACAAGTGTCAAGCGGCCAAAGTCCAATCACTTAAGCTTGATCGAGTGGCTTCGCCCAAGACAATCGGTTTTAAGCTGGCAAATGCGAGCTGTTGCCTGGCGAACACTCTCCTTGCCCGCACCTGGCCACGATCAATACCAGAGCTCGCGCAACGAGTATTTGCGTCGAGCGTACGGTTAGAGGGCGTCCAGCGGAGAGTAAGCTTGTCAAGTGGATAAGGATGGGCCAATAGAGCGCAAACTTGGCCACCCAAACTCCAAACGTGGCCCAAATCCAAATTCAAACGCGGCAAATAATGAACGTCCGCTGGGTCAGTCGTCATGGGCCTTGCGGTTGTCGCCGTTGGCCTGTTGCAGCCAGTGGTTGCTGGTTAGCCGAAGCGGATTGCCGGGCGGGAAAAATTTTCTCATGACCTCAAGGGTGCTAAAGTTGAACTCGCCCCCTCCAAAGCATCGTCGTTGCCCGCTCGCCTTGAGGCGGCCAAGCTGCCCAATGCAAATTAGAGCCTTCACGCAGTTTGTTCGCTTTTGGCCGAAAGCCACAAAATTTCCGCTTACGCGCGCGTACAAGCTCACAGAGATGGAGGCTCCTCTGCTAGCTTAACAAAAAGGCTCGTTAGCCTCCGCCTAAACTAGCCAGGTTTGTTTTATAATTGAATCGAGACCATGGCAAACATTCACACCAATGTTCCTCCTCCTCCACCTTTTTAGCGGGCAACTAAAACTGGCCAATCGGGCAGCTTCAGTTCCAGCCCAACGAGCGAGCCCAGACTTCGGGCTTCCTGTTGGCGCCGTGGGGGCGCAACAGGAGACGTCATAATTAGCAACTAATGTAGACATCCGCCCTGATTATTATGTCGAAACTGGAGGCGAAATGAGGGAGGAATTCGGAGATCATGAACTTGGATTAGGTTTCCTTCGGAAAGGCCGCTTGCAGAGGAGCCGCAAGCGGGAGTGTTTCGAGCGACAAAACAGAGACGGAAGCGTCGGCCCAGCAAATAACAAGGCAGCGCTCGTTTTGTCCCACTTGTTGCGAGCGCAACAAATTGAGCCACCTGTGCCCGCGAACTTGCCCGCAGATCATTAGCCCCGCTCGCTGGAACTCTCTGTGGGCTTCCATTAGGCAGCCACAAGTTAGCTTCCACGCAAACGCCCTTGAGCCTGGCTCGGCTTCCTTCTGGCAAGCGAGCGACCATATGCAAATTGAGTCCGCCGGATTGAGATGTTGAGTCCGCTGACACACTGGTCACTCGGCTAATGACCGCTCATTGTGGGCGCGAAAGTATCGAGACTTGGGCGCAGATAATTGGCGCCTTCGAGCATCCTAGCGATGGAGCCAGCATACATGTAAGCCCACTAATGGAGACTTGTCAGCCTGTTCCTTGCCGCAGCATTCGTTGGACCAAGTTGGTTGCGCACGACAGGCGGAAATGGTGAACTCGCAGCTTGGACTCTAAGTGGCTGTTCTTGTTGCCTAACCTCAGTGGACAGGTACAAATTGGTTGCGAGAATGGATGAACTCGGCGGCCGCCCAAATCCCACTGAATTATGTTTTCTCATGGCGACAAAACCCAAAATTCAAGTGCAAGAGCGGCGCCAGACTGGACTTCACTGCTGATAGGCGTGTTGCCCAGGAATGGAGCGCCCAGTTGCGCACGAGAATCCTCCTCGGCGGCGACGAGGAGGATCCTCTTCGCTGCTCGCGAGATGCCACCACCTCGCACAATAGGCAACTTCCCCTCCATTCGGATAGTTGCAACTATTCAGGAAGCGAGACTACCTGTTGGTGCTGCGAAGAATGGAGAGCATGTTGCTGGCAGCCCACTTGTAAGCAAGTGGATGCGCTTGTATCACTTGGGGGCAGCGGTCAAGTCGCACGAATTGAGCGGAAAATGTTGCGCAAGAATCGATTTTCCTCACAGCCATTTTCCAAATCAATCAAACTAAATTGGGTTACTCGTGAATCCAGCTAACCCAATGACCAGCCAGGCTGACTGATTGATTAAAACTCAAGCCGCCAGAGCAGCCGCTCACCTGAGGCTTGGGTGCTCCGGTTGAAACTACGTCGGCGCAAATCTCCGCCTCACACCAAAGGCAGCGCGATTGTCTCGATCCATAATCCAACCTGCCGGCTTACGAGCGGAACAATGAAACACCGTTCTTCGCAGCCACCCTGTCCCCTTCTTCTTCTCCTAGATTCAATTAAAATCCACTGCCAGCCCCTGCAACCCGAAATCCTTCTCCTCTCTCCCTCGACATTAAACTTCCTCTGCATAAGCGGCGTCGATGCGATCGAGCTAAGTAAGCCTGGCGGCTTGTTAGCGGCACTTAGTATTGAGCCGAGGGTTCGGGATCCAACGGGCTTGCGGTGCTCAAATTGGCACGCAACTTAACAATGTGCCGCCGCCGCCACCGTCGCCGCTGCCACGGCCACGAAGATCGAGGATGGAAATGTCCAAACAGAAACCATGCCGATGCTACTCACCTTGACAGTGCATTCCGTCGCCATCATAACCTATTGTTTCAAACGAGCGAGGGGGATGAACGCAGGTTCAGGTTCAACACGAAGAGTTGGATTAGTCTGGTTGCGAGGGGAATTGCTCAGGCGAGCGGCCTCTTGTTTGTGCAAAGCAGGCGAGTGTCTTACCTGGAAAACAGGAACAGTAGTAGCTGCCCATGGTGTTCGTGCAATGGGCGAATACGTCGCAGGGACGAAATTTGCATTCATTTTCATCCGGAACATCGCAGGATTTACCCCCAAAACCGTCATTGCAATAACATAAACCATCTAAACAGACTCCATTCACGCAATGAACGCTCTCCTGTTGGCCCCTTGAGTTTTGATATGAACCACAACGTTCCCGATTATTACACTTGAGCGGCGCAACCATTTCGTCTGTCCCCAGATAACATTGAGCCTGTCCGTCGCATAGTCTTGAAAGCTCGAACAACTGGAGGAAGTCTTGCGATTCGTTCACTTGGCAACCAAAGTATCCGTCCTCTAAATTGAGGAGGAAAATCTCCTGTTGCAACGATTTGCTTGGCCACTCGGGTCTGTATTGGGCCTCTGCAAATATGATGCCGGCACCTCGTTTGCCTGAGGCCAAAAACGATTGCGCTAGTGGGATTGTCAGCCTTAGAATTGGTGCAAACATTGAGCTTTGGGCGAGTTTTGTTGACGAAAAGCGGCCCAAGGGTTCAGAATGTGAGCAGTCTGTCCCTAAACTCGAACGACAAATTTGCGCCACCTCCGGCCGCCAGTCGGCGAGCGAAAGACACAAGACTGCCAACACAACCATCATTAAATTGAACGGCAAGCCCATTCTGGCGCCCCTATAGCACCTAATCTTATCAAGCCTACAGGTTTGATGGTGTCTTCGCTCAAACGGAGAGCAGGAAGTGGTAGTGGTGGTGGCGGCGGCGGTCAGTGTTGCAGTTTCCAAGGTTGCTGCAAGGGTTGATGGCAGCTTTGCTTCGAAGTCTCGTTCGCCCCTTTTAGCTAGGAGGATGGCTGATGTTTGGCTTGGTGATATCGATGTCGCACTGTCACTGCTTGGCAGCTTGCAGTTCTTGTTGGCCATTGACAATTCTGAATTGCTTAACTTGTCTGCTGGAGTGGTCTTGTTGGCGGCGTTTGCTTGTTCGATCGAATGCCAGCTATGCTCTTCCTGTTTTGCTCGTCCCCTGATTTTGCTTCGAATGAAACAGTAGGACATGATTCTTGTCGCAGCCAAACTTTGGCTTCTAGCCACACATTTCAGTCTCTTAGTTTCCATTTTCTGGCTGCAAAACAGCGATTACTTCAGATCTGCGAATGATTCTTTTGAGCTTGTTTCATTTGAATTCCGGTTAGCAGCTCAATTCCATACTCTTGAGCCCGATGAGCTTAGTTTGATCTTGGTTTCAGAATTAAATTATCTTTGAAGTGTTGGTTGATTGTTCGAGTTAGTTTGGTTGGGTTTAGTCGGTTTGTCTCTCAGTGGAGTACGAAATGCTCTCTATCGTCCTCTCCTCAGCAAGACCCAAAGTGCGAATGCCAGCGATGGCCAGCTCTCATTGCTGACTCTGTCTATCCCTCTCTCTCTCTCTACTCGGACCGGAAAGAATCGCCTCAGAATGAACTTGAAGTGGAGACGCTGCGGATCAACGCCGACCACCTCCAGTCAAGCTGCGCTCTTTCTCCCTTTTCATCCATCTAGCCGCCCGTCTTGGCAGCAACTGGATGCGCAACGTAACCTTAGTTTGGTCCACCGGCTCGTAGATCAGCGAGCTAGCTCATGCGCGCTCCTTCCTTTGTCTACCTGCGCAACCATGCAACAGGTGAGTTCGGCGGGCCAACGGGTTGCGCGCGCATCGAGACGAAGCTCCGCTCGGGCGGTGTTACTTTAACTTACCTTCTGTCCCAATGAACAATCATACCACTCTGAAAGCCAGTGAAGCTGGAACGCCATCCATAGCAAGAGTTCCAGCAAGCAACTAGCGAGCAAGCTAGACAGCAGTGGAGCGAACTGAACAACGAGCCATCATCGCAAACCAAACACCGACTACCTGCTGGAGTGCTGTTAATGTGGACTCGCGAGAGTGAAAAACAGCTGCCTTATAATCGGATCCCAGGCTACCGAGATGATTGGGAGCTTAACGAATAAACTGCGCTCAGTCTTTGCTCCAATCCTTGACAGAAAGGTGCGCTAGGAGTAACTAATTAGCGAGCGTTTGAGGGACAAAGCCAGCGGCTTAACAGCGCATGTTCTGTTCTTACTTTCGTGTCCGACAAAGCTCTACTCGCTTATGGGTCGGCCGCCATCGAAATGTGGTAAACTCTGAACCAGATCATGGACACTAGGGCATCTGGTTAACCTGCAAACTGGCCACAAGAGCGACTTTATTGAAATTGCCAAAGATAAAGTTAGGCTCAATTTACCAGGTGAGAGTTGAACCAGGAGCTCAATGAGAAACCACACGCGCGAACCATTGAAAGATGACGGCCCTGTCCGCTGCCACAGCTATTGTTTTAAAGAATGTTGTACTAAACAAACACTGGCTAGCCGGCTGTTACCTAGCTCTCTTCTTCAAGGTTTCAGACAATTGATTATCATTAGTATAGAATCACCTGTTGCTATTACATGAAAGCGTGAGGTGAATTAATGAAAATCAATTTCAAACCATAGAGGCATAAGCTTTGACCCTCTATTACAGGTATGGAGAGACTTCGGGTAAGATGAGGGTTAACATTTTATTTGGATGTAAGACATGAGGAAATTTTTGCCCCTTAAAGTCAGGATCGTTCAGAGAAAAATTTGCAATCTAAAAGTGTGTGCAATATGGGTACGTGCACGACATCAGTTTTAAACCGAACATGTGTTCAAATTAGTAGCCGCATGCTTCGGCTTGAATCAAAGGCATTAGGGTATGATATTCAGGCGCCCAATCGGAGAGATAATCCCAATTGTACGATCCGTACCAATCGTTTGCGTACACAAGCTGTGATGAGACGCCAAGATCGAACCAGCGATCGAATGGCTGCGAGGATGGAGCGCAGTCCATGGTGGGACCATTAGGCCCATGGATTGAGTTTGAGGCACCCATGAAGCCAATGGTGCTACCTGGTCCATGAGGCCATGTGAACATGTTTGCGGGTGCGTTGCAGGGCGTTGGGGGAAGTTGAGGTTGTTGGGCCGATGTTGAATGCATCGGCGGCATGGGTAACAATGGATTGTGATGGCTGTGCCCGTGATTGTGACCATCGTGCAGATTTGGCGGTAGTCCTGAACTGTGCGTTGTATTTGGGGTTGCCGGCAACGGGGAGGCCGACGGGTGCGCCGAATGGTGAGTTCCAACTGAGTTCATCGTTCCCCCCTTGTTGTGGCCAACATGATGGACGGAGGACAAATGGTGCGAACTTTGATGATGGTGAGCTTGGTGGAGCAGGGCGGCACGCGAGTGATGGTGAGCGTAAGTCAAGCTACTGCTGTGATGTGGTGCGGCATTGCCAGCAACAGAGAATTGATGGTGCTCAAGTGAGTGGTTACCGCCTGGTGAGCCTATGAGAGCGTGGTGATTAAGTAATGTCATTGTGCCGCCGGCACTTCCACCACCACTGGCCATCTGGTGATTAGGAGGCGAATCTGACTGGTCTAAGCGGTTGCCCACAGCTAGGCGCGACTGTTGCTGGGGATAAGGATTGTGATAAAGATTGCTCGAGTCGATATATTGGTAGCGTAGTTTCCCATTTGATGAACCAAATCCTGATCCGTTGAGTCCACCGAAAGAGTTGTTCGCTCGCCGCTGGTGATCGTGGTGCCTATGCTGATTTTCATTGCTACTATTTGAGAGCTCGTTGCTGGTGGAATGGTTTGGACTTTGTTTTACTTGTCCATTATTGGGAGTTAGCGTGAGGCCAGCTGTGTCGTTGTAGTCAGATTCGGGCTGGTGGCTTTTAATTTTGACCAGACAGACGGGGAATGCAACCGCAAAAAGCACAACAAGAACAATAACAAACAACAAAGATGAGTTGATCTGGGCGAACCAGTTGAGGTTAAAATTTTGAAAGTAATTCTGCGAGACCTCCGCTAAGTCGGCACCTATCCGGTTGGCGCTTAGCTCTGATCTGGAGGCCTCGCTTGAGGGCACTTGGACGGGCGAGCGCTTGTCGTCTATTGAACGATTGATCGTCGATTGGGGCGGGTCATCGTTAACATCAATGACAAAAACTTTAACGATTGCATAGCCGCTTCGTGAGGGTTTTCCATGATCGCGAGCCTCAATGAGTAGCTCGTGCATTTGGTCGGTCTCATAATCGAGCTGATGGGCTAAATAAATCTCGCCCTTCACAGGATCAATTTCAAACATGGGCTCGGGCGTGCCTGCGGCCATCTTGTTCTTGCTAAAACTGTTCGCAGAGTCTACAATGGCTGATGCAGGATCGAAAATTTCATTGCTACCTTGCTGTTGGCGTTGAGCAAGCTTGTTGCCGCTTGAGAGGGTTGCTGCTTGCGTCGTAAGTGGTCGGTGTTTGTTGTTGCTGTTGATGTTGTTGTTGTTGTTGTTAGGGTTAATATATCTGCTGCCCATGACAGTTGCTAAGGCTTCATTGTTATCACTTGAGTTTGAGTTGATTGAGGTTGCTTGACTAGAGGATGTATGGCGCTTTAAAAAGTAACTAATCTGTCCGTTTGAGTCCAAGTCTGCATCGAAGGCTTGGACCCGGAGCAAGAGGGTACCCTTTGCTGTTTCCTCCCTAAAATGGCACTCGTATAACTTTCTACTGAAAACTGGATCATTATCGTTGACGTCCTGCACCACAACAGTGACCATGAGTCTGCCGAGGAGCGGCGGTTGGCCACCATCGATGGCCTCAACGACAAGCTGGTAGCTGGACTGGTTTTCGCGATCAAGCGTTTGGTTGACCTCCAAGTCGATGAGAAACTTCGACTGCGAGCTCGAGGCGGCCGTTGAGGTTGTCGCCGAGGCCAAGTTTTGCGGCAATTGCGAGCTCGCCTGCTGTTGGAGGATTGGTTGGCTTGGTATTAGAACTGTGGCTTGTTGGGCCAACTGTTGCATAAGTTGCGGGTTGTCGCCGGCGAGAATTGAGGAGGAGCTGTCGTCGAGGAGGCCATTCTGCTGCTGCTGTTGGAGGGTGGAGCGGGCGGGCGCCTCGTGTTCGACCAGCTGGAAGGTGCCGCTGGGCGTGTTGCCGCTGACAATCCTGAACTCCTTGATGCCGAATTGGGCTGTATCAAAGTCGACTGCGAGCGGGAGCATCTTGCGAACTCCGCGCTGGCCTTCGGGCATTTCAATCACAAAGTTTGTTTCGTTGTTTGAGGGGAGAAGGAAAATTGGCGCGTTGTCGTTGACGTCCTTGACTGTGACGGTGCACTTGATCTCAGCGAAGGGCTCCTTAACGATGGCAACAAAGTGGTACTGTTCCCTAAACTCGCGGTCGAGCACCGAGTTGGTGAGGAGGTCGCCGTTGAGCAGGTTGATGCTTAGCGCTGCAACCCGCTCGCTTTCGGGCGTCTGCGGCGCCGGCAGCACCAGATATGGCGGCTGCCCGTCCGCAGACCTGATGTTGCCCAGATAAGTCTGGTTTGGGGCTCCCTCGGGGACGACGAAGTGGAGGATGTTGTTGTGTTGCTGGTACTGGGAGCCGGCGAGCGGGTTTTGGGGGCCCTCGGCGGCCGCGCGCTCGCCCAGCGCCCAGAGGAGCTGGAGGAGCGCGAGCCAGAGCGGCGGCCCTCGCTCGGCCATCCTCCTGCCTTCAGCTTCCTGCAACGATTCACTGCGACTTGCTGGCTTGAGCTAGTTGGTGCTTGCTGCTACTTTCGCCGAAACTCCTCATCTTGATGACTCTCGCTGGCGCTCGCTCGACTCGTCTTGCCGCCTCGTCTGGCCACTTCGAAGGGCGCCTCTGCCAGCGAACGCGGCCGAACAAGAGGGAGGGAGAGAGAAAGGGAGAGAGCGAGCAAAAGTGAAAACAATACCACTTCGGCCCTACAAATTCGCTGCTCCGCGTTCGCCGCTTACGTTCGCTCGTTCGTTCGTTCGCTCGCTCGCTGGTCAGTTCGCTCGCTAGCAGCAGTTCGCCGGCGCTCAGGTTCGCTGGTGTCTGACTCTCGCCGCCCATTGGCCGCCTCAGCAGCAGCGGCCGCAGCCGCTCGCTCTGGTTCAGTTGGTTCGCTCTTGGTCGCTGCCTGGCGCGCGCACTCCCTCTGGCTGCGCCGACGGGCCCGGCCAGCCTGCCCCCTGCTCGGGGCTGAGCGAGCGCTCGCTCCCTCGCCGGCCGGCCGCCGCGCTGGGCCCATTCCATTCCACTCCACTTTACTCCACTCGAGCGGCGGCCGCGCTCAAGGGCGGCGGCGGCGGCGGCGGCGCCTCCGCCCGGCGCTGGCCTGTTGTTGCCGCCGCCGCCGGCCAGTGTTTCGGCTCACGCGAATTACAACAAGCGCCAACCCGAACCGGCGGAGGCACAAAAGTTCGCCCTCGCCGGGCCCAGCCGGCCGCCCCTCCGCCCGCTGCCGCCCCCAGCGGCGGCGCTCCGAGGAGCGAGAAAATTGCCGGTTCCATTTAATTAGCGCGCAGCCGGAGTGGCCGCGCGGGGGGAGGGAGCGGCCGGCGCGCGCTGGGCCCGCGGGGGCCGGCAGGGGCAGCATGATTGCCGGCTGCCCGGCCGCCCAGAGGAGCGATGATGGGGGATGCGCCGGGCGGAGAGAGGCGAGGAGCGCGCGCCCAATGGGCCGGCCACTGGCCATTCTCTCGCCGGCCGCTCCGCTCCGCTCGCAGCCAATGAAAAGGTTCGCTGGGGCGATTTAAGTTCGCTCGTTATTAGCTGCGCTCAGCGCGCGCGCAGGCCAATGAGCCGAACCACTGCGCGCCGCCATGCCCAAGCCTCGGCCGACTCGAGGAAGGCCCCAAGGAGCGGCGAGTAGAGTGGACTGGCGACTGGAGTTGGCGACTGGACTTGACTGGACTGGACTCAAGCGAACTGCGGCGAGGAGGGGAGAGGAGGGGAGGGGGAGGGAGAGAGCGCGCAGCGGCAGCAGAACAATGGGCCGAGCTGAGCGGCGGCGATCAGCTGATGGCGGCGGGCCGAGCGGGCGGCACGAACTGCGCCGGGCGGCGAGGGAGACAACTGGGCCGAGGGGGAGCCGCGAGCGGTCGGGCCCGAGCGAGAGAGGGAGGTAGCTCGGCCTGTCTACGTGTTGCGCCGAGCGGCCGCTCCCAGTCGGTTGGGCGGCGCCGGGCGGCGGGCGCAGCAACTGTCCCGTTGGAGCTGAGTTCGCGCGAGGCTGCCGCTTTGGCGCCGCCGCCGCCGCCGCCGCCGCCGCTGCCAGCGCTGGCTGAGTGGCCGCCAAAGTGACGGCGCACGGCAACAAATTGCGACGCGCCGACTCCGAGCTGGACAGGGAGAGCGAGCGCGCGAGATGGAGGAGAGAGGGACTGAGCCCGTGTGTGTTTGGTTTGACTTGTTTCCATCAAATCTCTCGCTCGTCCCTCCACCTCAGCGGCAGTGGCCGCCGCCACAGCCGCCTCCTCCTCTGGGCCAGTCGCTTGCAATTAAGTGCCGTGCTGAGCGCACACCCAGCCGGCGAGCTATGCGGCGCCGCGATTGAGCCCCGAGCTTGAGTGGATTGGCCGAGGGCGCACCGGCCGGCGGAGGGCAAACAAACACTCGCTCACTAGCCAGTGCCATCTCGCCCACTCTCGGCTCGAGTTCATCCGTCGTCGGCGCCGCCGCAACGGAGAGCGCCGGCCGGACGAGATAGCTCGGCCCAGACGCGGCAGCAGCGGCCGCGCCAGCCGAAGCCGACGCTGAAGCTTCGGGTGGACAACCGGCGAAGGCGAGTGAAATTGGAGGAGCCCGCCGGCCGGCCGGCCCATCTGGCTCAAGCCGCCGCCATTGGACAGTGCGGAAAATTGGACACTCCGCGCCGTGAGCATCGTTATTATTATTATTATCATCAACGCTCGGGTTTGTTTATATTGCGCTCATAATCATGACCATTGAGGGTCCTCATAAAACAAGAGCCAAATGGAGCTCGGCCGGCCGGCTGTTCCACTGCGAGCGGGGGACAACATTAGCGGTGTCGCCGGCCGACAGTCCGTCGCCGTCGCCGTCGCCGTCTCTGGCCGCGAAGTTGGCGGCCAGACGGCCACTCTCGCTCGCCTCTTCCGTCGGCGCCAAGGTGAACTCCGCGCCGGACACGCCCATTCCCTTGATCGTGCGACTTTTCTCGCCGCTCAGGCCCGAGAGTCCTGTTTGGCCACAATACGCTTGCCCCATGAGCGCGTCCCGCGGCGTTGCAAGCTTCCGCCAAGGATGATGGGGATGTCGGTGGCCGAGTTTAGGCCGCCATGCTTGGCGAGCCGCCGCTCGGCCAACCTGGCCCACTGGCTTGGCTCGAAGCGCCGAGCGGGTCAGTGGAGCCGCCGCTGCCTCCGCGGCTCCTGCGGCTCCGTCGGCGCCTCTCAGCGCGAAGCCAGACTTCCAGGTTCATTGAATCACAAGCTCGAGGCTGCGAGCGCGGAACAAATTTGCATTTCCCTCCTCCTCCTCCTCAGGCTCACAAGTTGGCCGCGAAAACAGTTGCGCCGGCCCAGCTCCAGTTCCATTGGCCGGCAAAGCAAGCGGCCACTGGCGCTCCCTCCGCAGGCCACTCATGCTGGTCCAAGTTTTTCTTTTGACTTTTGCCATCATGTAAAGTGTCAGCGGCGACAAAATGGACTTCTCGCAACTCGCCAAGCGAAGCGAAGATCGGCAGCCAAAGATCGGTTTGCCTGCGAGCGTTCGATCCTGGATTTGCATTCGGGATTTAGGCTTGGACTTCGGCTTGGAAGCGGCCGGCAGCGGTCGCGTCGCGTCCGGCCGCCAAGATCGACGCCGGCATCCTTTACGGACCATTAGCTCTAGCTCGCGAGTTATGCAGATCTGGGCAACTGTTGCGCTGGTCCAGTTTCGGGCGGCGCAAACAGTTAGCCGCTCATAAGGTTGGCTCGAAGGAGAGAAAACAAACCCCGCAAAACAAGCGACCAACTTTGCAGCAAGGCAAAACAAAGAGAAGCGGCGAGCGGAACTTGGAGGGGTATTAGCTGGAACTTCCAACTAGCTTTCTGGAAGCGCTTAAGCTCGGCTAGCGCGGATGTGTCGATAGGGAGGCGAACTGCGAGACAGTTGCCCAGAGCGGCAACCTTAACCTCGCGCGGCCTGTTTGTTCTGGCCGAGCATGGAGATTTGCCGGCGCCATTTGCCGCCGAAGCCCAAAGAGCAACCAACTAAACAACCACAATCAGCTTGCTCCTCCTTCTTCCTCATTGCAACTGGATCGGCTCGAGGCGCCGCCAAGCTGGTTGCCTGCTGACGAAGCCAATGGAGCCGCCGCAAGGGCAATTCTATTCGCGGGCACGCTAATTGGCCGGCGCACGCAACCCGCTACCTGTTGCCGGCTTGGCCAGCTCAAATATCGGCCCGCTCGACTCTGTGTGGTGGCGCAAACAGCGCAACATCACTTCCTCTTCGTGTCCGCCCATTCACTGCGGCTCGCTCGCTCGCTCGCTCGCTTGCGTGCCTCCAACCTCTCCCTTGGCCGCCCCTCTGGCTGGCGCTGCCTCCCAAGGCTGCGATAACGCGATGAAAGGCCACTTGGACCATCTCAACTCGGGCCCAGTGTCACCGTAAAGCAAGCGCACGGTCCCAACGCATGCAGCGGTTCTCCCAGCTGGAAATGCCGCCACTGGACATTGGCCGATCGACCGGAAGTGAGGAGTGAAGCGGCCTCTCCGGCTCAATTAGCGCGCAGGTGAGCGGTTGCTAAATGTCTGCATCTGCAAGTTACTTGGAAGCCTAGTTTTAGGGCCGAGCCTGGCCAAGCGTAGTGAAGACAATGCATAAAATCATGCGCCCGGCTCATTCTCGTCGCCGGCCCGTTAGTCTAGCAGCCAGCCTGCAAGCTCCCGCTCGATGGCCACCTAGACTCAGAGTTGGAAACCTTGAACTTGAAAATTGTGGCGCCGAAAAAAGGCTTTGCGGTCGTCCATTTGTCTATTAGCAAGCGGCGCTCGATGATGATTGACGTTTTTAGTTTGCAGCCCAACATGTGGGGGGGTTGGAAGGCGCCGAGTTGGAACAACAACAACCGCAACAAGACAGGCAAGCCGGTTTGTTCTTGGCCGCAAGCTCGACGGTCGCTTTCCATGCAACAGCCCTCGGACGTATTAGCCGTTGAGGAGAACAAGGCGCCACCTTGGAGGTCCAACAAGCTCCGTCAGTGGGCCAAAGTTGAGTGGAAAAAGTGGCACATCAACGTGGGCCATTTAGTCGGGTCTGTGAGAGGGCCAGAAACTAGAAGGGTTTCCGCCACAAATCTGTCAGTGTAAACATACAAAAGGGCCGCCAACAGGATCTTACCTCCACAGCGATAGAGTCCAATTTGCCACCTATCTCGTCCGCTTCAGGAACAAAATCGAACACACCATCTCATTGGCATTGTTCTTTTGTTTCCTCGTTTGGTCTAGCGGCTAGTCGAGAGAGTATGTTTGCCTAACGGATTCAATCAGCAAAAAGCAACTTGCTCCAAGTCCCTCGAGTGGCCGAAGCAACAGCGGCAGCAGCAGCAGCAGCTGTCAAGCGAGCCGCTGAATTGACTGACACTTTGGCAAGCTTTTCTCGGCCAACGAACGAGATTAGCGGAGCGAAGGTGAGATTTGACTCAACTTGACTCGGCCACAACTGCAGTATCATGTTCTATCTATTGGTCAGCCTTTAAATCCGATGTTACCCATGTTGGCCACCTGTTGAGCCGCTCCAAAGGCCTCGTCCCCTCCAGCATCTACGCTGACACCCTTTGGACTCGAATACACGCGCCACTTTGCGAGCTTAAAGTGTGTCAATCCGAACTATGAACGCCGGCCAAGCTGTTCTAGAGTGGACGTCCAGCTAAGAACTTTAGGCAAACTTATGTTCAGTTAACCTGTGAGTCTGTTCAAAACATGGCCAACAATGTAACAGTTCCACGGCTAAATTCGGCTGTCAACATTCGCTTGGCTCACAGGTGGAAAGGCAAACATTCAGGGTTTGTGCACAATCATGCTGCTCCCTTCCTCTTTCAACCTATCGCAACTTATGGCAAATTTTTCTAGCGTTCGCGCCGAAGCAGGAAGCAGTGGGGCTGGACGAATAAAATCGCACAAGATTGATGCAAACCGGACAAGAACAAGGAGGAGAAGTACAAAATTATCTCGACGCCTTATCTGCTTGCTCAAATCTATGTTAGTCTGCACAATTCAATTGTTGGCAAGTGGGGCGGGGATAGGAGGAGAAAGAGAAAAAGGGAGAGAGATGGAGGAGAGAAGGAAGAAACATGTAGATTCGTACACACAAACCCGGCCATAATAACGCTCAGTCCTGAGTCCTGCCCGCTTCCAAGGGCTAGGAGGAGAGATAATTGTACAAGATCTATCATTGCACAAAGCCGAAAGACATAGCTTACTCATGTCCAGCTTGGCCGACTTGCCATGCTGACCAACTGGCTTCTCGGCTTCATTGAGCATCATTCTGCAAGATCATGCATCTAGTCGCGACTCATAGCTTGCACAGCTCAGTGGACTAACAGTTACGACCCCAATGCTCCAACCCCATGTTGAGTAGGGAAGCGGAAGAGGGAAGTCCCGGCAATCCTAAGGGTTGGTTCGAAGCTTTGCGCCGGTCGACTTCTACCTTGGACGCCGCCGACCTCCAATGGGTTGGACAGCCGCTGAACCGCAAAGTGAACGGTCATTAGCGTCCAAGACTTTGTACATGGATGGCGCCGAGGAGAGAGAGCAGCGCCATATACACTTACCGATTGTAATCTGATAGATTGAGTTGGAGAATAATTACATCCGCCTCCCGTTTACGCCGCCCGAAAGGCCCGCTTGTCTGCCTACAAGACAGACAAAAGGCAAAGGGTGAAACTACACGCTGTACCTGAAATAAAGTGGGTGTATTCTGCGAATGACAACATCATTTCAGGTGCGGAAATCATGAAGGCACGATGATACCGCTAACTGCTCAAAGAAAGAGAAGAGAATGGCCAGTCTGATGGCTTTCGGGTGGGAGTTTTCACGTCTTGACCACACACGGGCAGCAACTTTAAGCTCGCGACGATAACAAAGGCATGAGATTTAACTCTTTTGCAAAGAAACCCAAGAGCCTGCTTTCCTCGTCCTTGAATTCAAACACGCTTCACTCGCTCGACATCGAGCCCAAGCCGCAACCTCCATTCGGTTGAACAATAAGAGACTTCGACTTACCCAGTTGGCTGACCAACTGACCGGCCGACTCACCATCAATCATCTGAGAGTTTAGAGCCGATGAGAGCTGAGGTATTGGTTAAATTTAATTTCGTAAAATTGAGTGGGTCAGCCTATCCGCGGAAGACTATTTTATCACAAATTTCTCATCAGACAATTGTTTCCTGTCAATTCCAAGACTTGACGAATGGGAAAGAATGGGAGCTAATACTCTGTGATGAAGTCACATCAGTTGGACACTACAACAATCGGCGATGATCGATTTTAATTATTCTGATCACCGGATGTTCATTCTCGAATTCAATCTGCCAGCTTTGGGCATTAATTGTCGTCATTAGATAATAGCGATGCTTGTGTGTGTTTGTTTGTGTGAAGTAATAAGGTTAAATAATAGAATGGGATACTCTCGCATCCCACATCTGGGGTAATTTCTATTGTCTTGGGATTTAGGCTCTGATTTGGATTTGGAGAGAGATAATTGTCGGAGGAAATTATCTAAGCCTGATGCGCCCCGACGTGGAGAAGGCATCAGGGGAAGTAGCCGTCTGCCAATAATGTGTGAGATAGACCGTCTGACCGTTGTCCATTGTTGAAAGTAGCTCCCAGGAAGCAGGTGATCCTTGCTAATCCAGCTACCTGTCCCGTCCTCTCGCTCGACTGATTCTTCTTCAATGAAAATCTTGGAGAAACCGAATCTCGCTCAACACATCCTGTCTCCCTAGATTCACCGTGAACTAGATTCGAGCTTGAAAGTTGGCAAAGTTGCTCTATGCCAACCCAAAAACTTAACCTTCACCGGGAAAGCTAACTTTCAAGATCGAGAGGAAGTCTATACAAAAATGAGGTTCGCCCATTCTGGAGGCTTAAAATTGTCTGCAATCATTAGTTTTAGCTGGCAACCCAGATTTTGTCCATCAACAATGTCTCAGTTTGAGGCGCAAATGTTGTTTCTTGGGACTCGATTAATTTTGACCAACAGGCAACGGACTTGTTCCTCACTATGTTGGAGAATTTGTGCCATATTAGAAATTGGAACCATCATTACTCTCAAAGTTCCATTAACTCCTGTACCATTAATCTAAATTCTCCCCGTCTTTTCCTCTCTCCAATTTCTTTTTCTAGCTCGGGCGGAAGGTAACCATTTGAGGCGCAGTGCACAGTTAAACAATCGGCCAATTTTTAGTTGTGACGATCCCAATTCAGCAACGGGACAATCGATCGCTCAATCTCACCTACTTCCAGGTTCGGCTCGACGGCTCCTCGAACTCAAGAACGCATGGTCAGAATGAGTATTGGTCGTGGTTAGTAGACTAATCGTTTAAGGAATGTTGATGTTGGTTCGAGTTCAAGGTGTCAGATAGTCGGAGGTGAACTTGAGGGAGATCGTTTCGCAACAGGAAGCCAACTTGCCCGGCTCACACAAACAACTCTCAGATCGAACACTCCATTCGTGTTTCCGTCCGCTGAACTTGAACTCTCCTTGGGCCAAACCAATCCGAGCCCAGTGGGGCGCTCACCAACCATCGCAGTCGATGAGACCCGCAAAATCGCACTTTTAGATGTGATTGTTGCAGGGAAAACAACGACAATTAAACTTGAGCCTTATCGGTCAACTCTTTGAGCAATAAAACCCCATCGAGAAACCAAAACATTTTTATCGTTTCGCCTCAACAATTGCCGTTGAGGTGCGCGGGCAACAAAATGCTTCCTCCATATCAATGCATGACTGGAAGGAATTTTATCTTATCTTACACGGAAATCTCTCGCTCTCCCCCGTCGACGTCTGGCTCTATCGTCACTTAATTACAGGTGCAAGGGCGTTCAGCTAGCCCAACATCTGCGCTCTGTTCTAGACCTCTCATTCAATTAGAATTTCTCTCAACTTTTCCACCTGCGCGACAGGTTAACCATGATGCAATATAGCTCTGAGAGAGGGAGAGAGATACCAACACTTCTCCCTTCAGCTTAGTTTAGGAGACACAATTTTGGTCGCGAAACTGTCTATAACTTCCTGCTCAACCCCCAAATGCTTCAGATAGTTCATTGTTATCCGATTGACGGCGGCGTCGCGCACAAGCAACGAATAATTTATCACGATATCCACATCACCCATCCTCATCAAAGATTTTACAGCGCTTATGCTATCGCCCATCTGACTATATAGTGAGGCCGCGCTCTTGTATCTACTCTCAATCATGCATCTGTTGGCAATTGTTTCAACAAGCTGTCGGAAAGCCTCTCTGATAAGGTGGCATTCTGAGAGGTAGTCGATTTTCTCTCTTATCGCAATTATTAGAGTCTTGGTCGACCAAACCAAGTTATCTGAAGCGTTGAAGTTCAACTTGTTTAAACAGACAGATAGCTCTGAGAACATAGTTTCTAATTTTTCAAGGGAATATTCAAGTGAGCGCGTTTCATCTGGCTCAAACTTGAACAATAAAATACTCAAAGACAGCACTTCGAGCGACACCACATGTGTAGTAGAGATCTGTCCCCCTAGAGATACATGTAACGCCCTCAAAGTTGATCTCCTGAGTTCTGGATAAACATAATCAAGGGTTCCATTGTGTCTCCCCTCAACAAAATTCTCCAAATGTTCGATGGCCTGAGTGATAATATTCTCCTCTTGCAGGAGTTCGGCTGAAATGTATTGAAACGCATCGTTTAGTAAGCCCAACTTTATACAAGCCAAGAAAAGAGTTTGGTTCACCCTTGCGACATGTAGCTCGTCCTTCTTACGAAGATTGGTGATCCTAAATAGATCCTCAGCGAGATTACATGCAATAGCATCTGAGTTTCCAAACTCGCAAACCATGTCCAGACCCTTTGGTTGGCCCATGAACTTGGGCGCTAAATCTAAGAGCAAATCAATCTGATTCAGGCATAATAATAGACTGGATGCCTTTGCAAACGAACTGATGTGTCGATATTGTCTAGCCATCAGAGCAAGTGCAGCTCGAGAATTCGAACACAGGCTCGACCCCTGAGCTATGGTGTAGTCTAATTTGCGCTTGCAAAACCATTTCTCGGGGCTGACATCTTGGATAAACTGGCGCATTCTTTCTGGCAACGGTTCGTAAAGTTTCGTCTCGGCTTCATCCAAGTTCCCTCGCAGAAGGCAAAGTTTCACAAAGGACCCTAGATCCGGACTCCTGTTATACGTCAGCTGTAAATCAGGGTGTTCAGATTTTGATAGGAACAACCGATATTCCCACCAAAACTTTTTGTCCAAAGTGCCATCCGAGCAGTGTTTTTCAAGTTCTTTGATGGCGGAATCCGCATGTTGCTTCATTAACAGTCTGACCAAGTGGTCTTTTTGGGCACCTGACTTTTGGTAGTTGGCTAGAGCTGCGAGATAGTTCTCCTCAGACTCGAGATTCTGCGCGAGTTTGAAGTAGATCAATCGACAGTTGGCTTCTCCATGCTGATCGTCAGTGCTATTTTTACAAACAAACTCTATAGCCTTGTCCCATTCGCCACAATTAATGTACAATTTAATGACGTCTTTGAATTCGTTTATCGAGCGATCTCGTGGCACCACTGGAGGCTTGAGCTGGTTTTCGTTGTCTAGATGCAGGTAGCTAGATACGTATGAGAGAGCTACAAACTTGCGTATAGAAATGTCCCGCGAAGATTGGAGTGTTGAACGCAAGAGTAGAGCTAACTGAGCTAGTTTCAATTTAGCAACAACTAGAATCGATAGCTCTATGTTTTCGAGTTCAACACTAGTTTTCATTAGATTGAGCCAAAGTTTCTTGATCGAGCTCTCTTCGTTTTGATCCGGGAATCTTGCTCTGAATTCATCCTCGATTGAAGTTACTGCCTGTCGCAAGGAAAACTCGTCAGTTTCATTAGCTAATGAATTCAGTTTCGATCGAACGACATCTATGAAAAAATTCTCCATTTTCAGCAGTTATTTGGTTGATGATCGGTGTCCCTGTCAAAATCCCGATGTTGGATCTGTGAAGAGAGTCACCATGGATACGGATTATGCGATGAGCGAATTCGCGCCACCGGCTTTGGTCAAGCTCAGAAAATAACGCGGGTTTGAACGCGGACTCTACTCACTGGACAAGTGATTTAGCTAACACGCTCGTAAAAATAGATCATACTTAAACCTCATTCTCGGACCAACGAGTCAACAGTATGCAGACCCCCGAGGATTACATAGAGACGGGTTAAGTGATAGTCCTATGAATATGTCGTCTAGCACTGCGATTGGCACTGTTGCATTCCCCTGGTCTAATCCTCAAAGGTTGGCTGAAAAGCTGAAGAATGGTGAAATGTGCCTTGCGACCGCTATAAGCCAGGTTGAAGCTATTGTGCGCGAATCTTTGAAGATTATAGAAGAGAACGCGAGCGAACAGATCAGATCAAATCTAGAGCGCAAGGGGAAGGTTGAAAAGTTGACCAAGTTAGTTGAGGATCTATCTGAAAAGTGCCAAGCAATGCAGCAAGCATTGCTATACAAGGAGGAGAAGTATGATGAAAAGTGTCGTGAGGTTGAGAGGTATAAGGTGATATGTGAGCTATCTGCAAAGGCTGCTGTCAGTGATGACCTGTGTTACAAAAGTGTTGATTCCAATAATAATAACAATAACGTATGCAACTTGGCTAAACATGATGATGAATTCAGCTTCCTTGAGGAGCAACAAACTGAGCCTGGCGGTTATGAGGATTTGGCGCCAAAAAAGAGTCTCAAGTCGCACGCCAAGTTGAGCCAGAATCAAGTCCATCTAAGCCATTACGTGGAACCCTTTCAACCGGGATCTAACCCCGACGGGCGCCAGGCCGATTCCGGTGATGGTGATGCTCAACATGGTGACATGGCGCAGCATTATGTCGGTGGCTCAATCAAACGCAAGCAACTGCCTTATCGGGAAACGAAGTTGCGCCATGACATCGCGGCTATCGGTGGAATAATCAGTGTTGGCCCTTCGACAAATACAGGTCCTGTCTCCATCCATCAGCTCTTTCGACCAGCCGACCACCAGAGTGTCGAAAATCAGAATAAGAGGACGAAAATCGCCTTGGTAGGTCAAAGCAACGAGGTCATGAGTAGCTCTAGAAACGCCATCCATCAAATGAAAAGGAAGTTTACTGAGAGGGACCTACATAGACAAGTCGCATCTGCAGGTTGCTGGAACCGAATGACGAGTAGAAGGAAAAAAGAATGGCCTTTTTGATACTTATCCAGTTATATAATGAATAATTTGCTTGTTCCCAAATTATATAATACTGCTGAATTAAATAATATTTACTTAAACGTTAATGAGTGGTGGTGGAGGCGGCGGCTGGTTATTGCTAGCCTCCAACGCCCTTTGCCTCTGTCTCTCTTTTTTAGCGGACATTTCGTGCCAATCACAATCTCGGGGTAAATTCGCTGGTTCAAATTTAACAGATTTAAACCATTCGTGCTCTAAAGCTACCTCAGAGCTTATACGTTTCTTAGGATCCAATAATAACATGTTGTCGAGTAAGTCCAAAGCAAGGGGCGGAAGCTGAGCATAATCTGTCCTCAGTCTTCTTGTGTATGACTTCTTTGGTTTATAGCTTGGGTAATCACGCAAATCTCTAGCGTCTGGCCAAGTGGTTAGTGTTGGTGATCCACAAACAGCGAATATCTTCTCTAGTTGTGCTAATTCTGTGGCCCCCCTGAACATGGGTTCTTTTGTGAAAAGCTCGCCTAAAATACAGCCGCAACTCCAAACATCAACGGGTTTGCCATATCTTTCCTCACCAAGTAAAAGTTCAGGCGGCCTGTACCACAATGTGATAACTTTGTTGGTGTATGGTCGTTCTTTATCGTTTGAATTGTATAGACGTGCTAATCCAAAGTCGGCCAATTTCACTTGACCGTCGTTATTCACTAATATATTTGAACATTTGATATCACGATGTAAAAAGTTGTTTCTATGACAGTAAGTGAGGCCCTCCAATAATTGATTCATGATGTGGGCAATATTGTTTTCGCTAAAGATGACCTCTCCACTCAATAAGAGGCCCATAAGGTCGTGGTCCATGTATTCGAAAACTAGATAGAACGAACCTTTATCCCTGCGAAACTCTAGAGCATTTGTCTTATCAGTAACAATTTCTATAAGATTTACAATGTTCTTGTGGTTCAACTGGCGAAGAATCTTGATCTCACGAACCTGCAATGTGAGAATGAATTATTAACGACATTTAGTAAGCACTTCTCTATTGATACCTGTCTGTTGCATGATAGATTAGTTTCACTTACCGCCGTGATCGGGAACCCGTCTCGTTCGTTTTCTAGCCTGACCCTCTTGAGAGCAACATAGGTACCTTTATCTTGATCTCTAGCCTTATAAACCTGACCAAAAGTTCCCTCACCTATTATGGAGGTCTCCTTGTACACTTTAACAGATCTAGGTTCAGCTCTCTGATAGAATCTAACTTTCTTGTCAATTATCTTATGTGGCAATTTAGGAGTTGGAAGTGGTATTGATTCCATTGATATTTCAGTTTCTGGTGGATGTGGGGGAGGTGGTGGCGGGGGTGAAGTGAGAATTTTGTTCGGTGAATCCAATGGTGATTTTTTGGATGAAATTGATGAGATCCTTCTATCGGACCACAAAGAGGATGAGGATTTCGAACCATGTAAAGGCGGTGGTGGCGGTATAGCCAATTTCGAAGTTGATCGACTACCGCTTCTTGGGGGCGTTATGGGATGCCTCAAGCTTGATAGCGGACCCTTTCCTGATGAGCTATAGATATGCCTTGGACCACGAACGAGTTCAGCCCTGTCACGATTCCTTAAATTACTATCTGATCTTTCCCTGGATCTTATCCTATGATTGCTTCCATGTCTTCGATCAGAATCTCGTCTGTTACTGCTACTGCTGGTACTATATTCGTCTCTATGTCTACTATCACGCCTGTCTCTCTTTCTACTGCGATCTGGGGACCTACTTCGACTTCTTGACCTTATCCTACGATCTGGCGAGTAGCGTTTTGGGGGCTGATATTTGTAGTCGCCATGATGGCTCGACGAGTGATAATTTCGATAGCCGTAGTCTCTACTCCGACTCAAATCAGTAAGAGAGGTGTGGTGCCTACTTGCACTGTGGTGTGGAGGACGATCTCTGTAACTGTGAGAAGAGGATTGCGTATATTCATCTCCTGACCGATGAAGGGGCCAATTGAATCGCCTACGGTCGGACATAGTGATCCAAGTGTAAGGTGAGGCTTAGTTTTCGAGGATATTCTATTTTGTTTATTCGTCAGCCCTGAGCGTTAGAGATAATAATAATAATAGAGAGGTGGCTAAGAAATCGCTCGATATGAGAGAGTAAATTAGGTTTTGTTTCCCCACAGCCGGTCATTCACTGTAAATATATAAATGTGCATTTTCAACGGCGCTAAATTCGAACACGAAATCTCTGGCAGCGACAAAACGAATGCATCTGTCCCGATCACGCTAGCGTGTCGCCCAGTTGGTGCCCATCTTCCATTTGGATTTTATTGGTTTTAAAGTCCACAAGGCTTGAAATTAGTTAGAGTGAGAACTATTAAGTACCACACGAATTGATAGAGCGGGTCGGAATATTGGGATAGTCGACATTTCAATGAATAATCCTAGATAGTTTCGTATAATTTTAGTACAACTCGTCTTCGTGAGATCACCCGTTCTCGATAGTATATGCTTTACAGCAAGTCAGTGTACGAATGATCTCATTCCAACACTAAAATAGCACAATATGGCTCGACTGTGACTGCTAACCACTATGACTCAAGTAGAAATTAAAGACAGGATTGAATTTTGAGAATAGTCCATAATCGACGGCCCCGTGATCGACTCCATAGTCACAGTCCTACCTCTTGACTTCACACCATAAGACGTTCCTAGGCGATCGCGTTACTTCTCGACAGGTGATGTCAATAGCGCCATGCGAAATTCTTGGAGAAAGTTTGCATTCTATTTGGGGGACCTGTTAGTGGGTCAGTCTAAACTTTCCAGAATCGATCTGGAACTCGCGACCCCTTACAATCGAGGATAGACGTCATTCTATCCCCACAAACCGTCCGAATATGACTTCATTTCCGTAATAGATATTCAAACTATGGTCTAGACAGTCCAGGTTGATGTCTGAGTCAGAGACTCATCTTGATTGCACCTACAAAAGTCTTTCTGGATTCGAGCGACTCAATATGAGTCTTCATCTTTGGTAACGATAAACCCTGAGTACCCAAACATCTTACAAGATTATAGATGTCATTAGACATTCCGAATTCTGTTGATCAACATACGCGTGACTTGATAGTATAGGCACAGTATTCATCACTTGTTTATAGGGCACGAAATCAACTCGAAACAATAAACACAATAATGTTCTTGCATGAATGATAATGTTGATGGTTGTTGCGACAGCGATTGTTAACTGTCAGTATGACAAGCATTAGTGCGATGCCAGGGTAATACAATTCATTTTTATTCAATGAAATCAATAGTCATCCGTACTGCGTTCGTGTTGTGTTGCTGATGTTGTTATCATCGGTGATCTATTAAAATGCCCGATATAATCTAATCAATGTATTGCTTGTTAAATCAACCCCTTCTAAAATAAAGATCAACAAGTGCATCATTTGCATCCTAATCATACCAGGCAGCCTCTCTCAGAAGCCGCGGTCTGTCTTGGTGTTTGGCGTCCACGTAGCAATCGGCTATATGTTTAGATCATCCCTATGATTGTTTTTTCCATAAGCACAATATAAGCACTCTGCAAATAAGGCCAAGTTCATACACTACCTCAGATTAACTATGAACTACCAGCTATACCGGGAGACAACATTGGGTCAAACATTACAAGATAGTCTAGATGAGTTGATCAGTGCTGGAAAGTTGAACAATAACTTGGCTGCACGCGTTTTGCGCGAATTCGACAAGGCCATTAGTGTTTCGTTGGAACAAAAAGTGAGAAACCGGGTAACCATCAAGTGCAATAGGCTCCGCACTTATCGTTTTTGTGACAATGTTTGGACGTTATTGCTTAAGGATGCTGAATTTAGGGAAGTGCAAGAGTTGATCCGGGTCGATTTGGTTAAGATTGTAGCTTGCGATGGCAAATCTGCTATCATGGCTCGCGAAGATCTCAGAGATTGAAAACTTTTGCACGAGCAGCTCAAGATTCAGCTCTATGCTCTTGCATATCGCTCAAATTAGTACAGTTTTATGCTCTTTCATAATTTTAAGTTTTAGAAGAGCGCGGGTGTTGGGACTGGCCGGTGCGATTCGCGCGCTTTTGAACGGCCAGAGAGTACTCAACTCGAGCAGGCCCGTAATCGAATCCATGGGAGAGATGACAAATCTAGTCGTAACTGAATATTACACAAGACTGTTGGGACAAAGATGGAAAACCTTTTATTTGTTCAAGTTTGATGAGATTACACCTTATGATTGGCATACACTTGTTGATGCGTCGCTCTTCTAAAGCGAAAAACCGCCCAGGTCGGTTGCGCACTGATTATGCTCACCCGGAGCTGCTTTTGACGTTCCAGGTTACGGCCAGTTGACGAATATTGAAACCTTTAGCGGTTTTTGCGGAGGGCGTGGTCACAATTCACTTGATCCAAAGCAACGTTTGGGTCTGATGGAAAGGCCAAGCGAGAAAAAGTGCAGAGACCATCGCGAAGTTTGGCCTCCAGCTAGACCACTCGATCAAGGATGGATCTCATATGAAAGTTCAATTGGACTCGAACGGGCGTAGTCGCCTGAAAACAAGAGATGTGGAATTGTAGTTGAGATTCTATGATTATCACAGATCGTTTGACATACACTCAAACATGCACTAAGGGGTGTACGTATAGCATTAAATATGAGTGCCTACAATTGTGATCCAAACTCGAGTTTACAAGTGCAAATACGGATAAGGATACTGGTTTGATTTGGGGCTGGCTGGAGATGATTAGTGAGCGGCGTCACTGTGGTCATGAGGTCGGTGTTTTAGTCGCTGCTTGTAGACTCTATCGTTGCCACCGCTGCCTCTTTGCGTCACTGAATCTGAGAACTACACTCTGAACAAAATTTTTTCAGAAGCCTCCATCGGGCTGAGCGAGCCGACGGAGAAGCCACGATCGTGGACAAACAGGCATCTTTGATCAGGGAATCCCTGACTAGGCGCCTGGGTCTCTCCAGCGTACAGATGGTTCGCAATCACTTTGCCTGTTCCTGGCCGATAAGCTATCCGAACCTTATCGGACCGAGCTGGTATTCCATATACTCATGCTCTTAATGTTGCAGTCTATGGTGCAGTGGACGATAGATTGTGGTGATGAAAAAGTTTGTTTGAGGTATTCGGAGCGATCGGCAACCGGTGCCATGTCTGTCAGACGAAGGGGTTTATTTATAGTTAGTCCAGGTCGAATAGGTAAGGTGGCCGTATAAATTTAATCAGATGCGATAAAAATGTGAAATTTCTGGCTCTGTTTGGGGCTTGAAACAATGAATTGAACCCTGGTTCATGTCGCTGCATGCTCTCTGAAAGGGAGGTTTTTTCATGTGCAAGTACAGGCTGTCCCTGCGCATCGCTCAGCCGGCTCGCTCGTCGTAAAACTGTGCAGACACTTGCGGCTCCAAGAAGACCACCGATTGATCCGGAGATTCTCGTACGTACAGTATAACCTACTTAACGCTCTGCCCTGCGCCATTCACATAATTTTGTTATTTAATATTCCCTTGTTATTGTTGCAGTATGATCCTGTTGCCCACACAATGATATTGTATCCATCGACACCCTTCGAGCTTTATTTCGTTAATCCACCATGGAAATAGTTGTAGACAAATAGGGAGTGAGCTACTCTGGATCCAAGCATCCAGCAACATTGTAACCTGTAAATGCCAAAAAGAAAGTTACCAAGAAAGACTTGTCAAAACTCACGATCTAAAAGTTAGCAAACTTAACCAATTGCCATAAACGAGACGCAATATACACCTTTGGCCAACATTCATCTCTACGGAAACTTTACTCAACACCCTCGATGTACTCGCATTCCATCATTTCGTTGGATCTTAATATTGAAAAAATTTCGCTACACTCAAAACTAGATTCAAGATACTCCATAACAAAACCAGTAGATCTAAATCAGTTAACGATCTTGTGGACATGGTTGTAACCATAAGACGCGTTTAGGATAATAGAACCAGAAGTACAAATTATTCAGTATTCTTGCAATCAGGCACAACAAATACCTCAACAAATTATCTAAAACAACGTCGAAACATTATCAACCAATTACACTCACAACCCAATTCAAACATGAGTGCCACTAATTCTCTGTCAAACGATGACATTGCTCAAGCGTTCAAAACAATGGTCTCCAAACGGGAGAACTTGCAGCATCTCGGAGGTATGTCCGAGGCAAGTAGTGAGGGGACGACACATTCTGTTAGGCATGAGGAGCAGGCAGCTTTCTCCAATTGGATCAACATCAAACTCAAAGGCGATCCAGATCTAAAGCACATACTGCCCCTTGATACTAATGGCGACAACCTGTATGAGGCAATCAAAGACGGTATATTACTATGCAAGATTATTAATTTCTCTTGCCCCGACACGATTGATGAAAGAGCCATCAACAAGAAGAATTTAACACTGTACACAAAATACGAAAATCTAACACTAGCTTTGAATTCAGCTCAAGCCATTGGTTGCAACATTGTTAATATCGATGCTCATGACTTAGCCAAAGGCAAGCCCCATCTATCACTCGGATTATTGTGGCAGATAATTCGTATTGGAATTTTCAATCAGATTAATCTCGAGCACTGTCCCGGATTAGTCAATTTGGTTGGTGGAGACATTGACGAATTAAGTGACCTTATGAAGCTGTCACCAGAGAATATTCTCCTACGTTGGGTTAATCATCATCTCAACAAGGCTGGCGTATCCCGTCGCATCAATAACTTCACTAAAGACATCTCAGACTCGGAGATATACACGCATCTGTTGTACCAAATTGCCCCTAAGAGTGCAGATGTTACAACAGAAGCTTTGTACATCCGGGATCTCTTTCAACGAGCTGAAACTATGTTACAGCAGGCTGACAAACTTGGCTGTCGTAGCTTCATAACGCCGCAAGATGTTGTCTCTGGAGTCTACAAGTTGAACGTGGCCTTTCTAGCAAATTTGTTCAACAAGTTTCCAGCCTTAGATGTCCCTGAAGAACCAATCAAGATGGAGACTATTGAAGAGTCGAGGGCAGAGAAAACATGGCGAAATTGGATGAACAGTCTCGGAGTGTCACCATTTGTCAACAGGTTTTACAGCGATCTGTCTGATGGTTTGGTGCTCATTCAGCTATTCGACATTATAAAACCAGGAACTGTGCAATGGAATCGAGTTCATAAACAGTTTAGCCGGTTAAAAGGATTCATGGAACGTCTAGAGAACTGCAACTATAGTGTTGAATTGGGGAAAATGCATAACTTTTCGCTTGTTGGGATTGCTGGGCAGGACATTTTAGAGTGCAACCAAACTTTAGTTTCCGCTTTGGTATGGCAACTTATGAGAGCATATACTCTCTCAATCCTGTCTAATCTTGCCAAAGCAGATAATGGAAAGCCAGTGGATGAGGGTAGGATTGTGGATTGGGTTAATGGGAAACTGAGAGCAGCGAACAAAGAAAGTCGCATTCGCAGTTTCAACGATGGATCAATATCAACTGCAATACCAGTTATCGATCTTATTGATGCCATAAAATCTGAATCCATCAATTATGCTCAAGTATTACCAGGTAGTAGCGAAGATGATAGACTGGCCAATTCCAAATATGCCATATCAATGGCCCGAAAAATCGGCGCCAAAGTCTACGCTCTGCCTGAAGATATTGCCGAAGTTAAGCCCAAGATGGTGATGACAGTCTTTGCCTGTCTAATGGCCAGAGGTCTAGCGCTTGAGTCTAACTTGGATCTAGAAGTTAACACCATTGGCGACAAAGAAGCTAGCATTAATGGAAAGCCAAAGAATGGGTCGTAAACTTACTGACACCAGCCTATCACACTGTGTATCGTCATTTTTTCTATCATTGACACCGTTTGTATATTCAACGGATCGTTCCTTGAAACACTGATAGCGACTTTAGAACAAGTAAGCAGTAGTAGTAGACGAATCGCCTCAAAGGATCAAAAAGTGCAAATTGCCACAGATGTAGAAATTAGATGCCAAAAAGCTCGACTTGCTGTATTCACTGGTCGTGTTGTAAACTATGTGCACAATAACAAGGCAACAGCAGGTTTACGTAGATGAAGACTTGCAGTTGCATTGAGATGCCAACCATAATCGGTCGCTATTACTTTATCGATCATTCACCTCAATATTCGATTGTTCGTTTAGAATAAAGATGGATCTGTTTTACTTTCCCACAGTTGTTACATTTTTCTGAAGTAGATACCCTGTTCACTAAAGACAAAAAACTAAATCCCTAGAAAGCCATAACAGCCATAGAAACGAGCAGGTGAGCCCAATCAATGGTTGAAAACAGAGCTCTTTGAAAAGTCATTCCTCTCCATTCCCGAGCTATGCACGAGAGTGCGAGGGGCCGGAACTCTCCTGGTAAGCTCACAGATCTCTCCAGAGGTCTGCGAAACTCAAAACCAGAAATAAATACAAATCTTTAGGGCCACCGGAACGCTGCGTTCCTCGGCGCTGGTCCTCCAGCTCAGACAGACTCCGCGAGGGTGATCTCAATGGCGGCAGAGTTGCAGATATATCTTGCGGTGCGCGCCACAGTCATTTGCTCGACGGAGTCAGGTATTAGATGTGCGTGTCGGTGAAACTATGGAAATATGGATTTGAAAAGAAAATAAATAGAGAGCAAACCGAAATGTGCCATAATTTTAATTGTTACACTGTGAATATTCTGCCTGGCTTGCAACAGCCGCATTCTGAAACCAGAGGCTCATGTTAGAGTTCTCTTGCAAGTGGCTCAGGTTGCTGGTTGTGGGTGGCATCGTTGGATAGCAGGCCCTCTGATCAATGGCTCCAAAATGTGGCTGATGAAACGGTTGCTGATGTTGGCCAACCAGTGATGGCGCGCTGATCTGGTTCTCGCCATGATAGCCGCTGGCGCCAAGTGAATTGAAGATGTTCATGGGCGGTGGGCATGGGTTTGTGTTGGTTATTGGTGCAGGCGACAGAATCAAGTTGTTTGTTTCTCTGAGGTGGCGCGGAAGCTGCTTGTTGCGTAAATTGGTGCGAGCGTTTGTTGCGGGAGCCCCGGCGAGTCCCTGTAACGAGTGCTGATTGTTCAACCTGTCAGTTGGATCATCACCGATCTGACTAAATTCGTAAAGATCATGCGCCTGCGATTGCTGCTGCGAACCCTGCTGTTGCTGCTGCTGCTGCTGCTGGTATGAGTTTTCAATCGAACTTCTCGAGTTGTAATCCAAAAAGTGGTTACCTGTTTGCATGTAATTTTGTTGTTCGTTTGTTGCAAACTGTTGGCTCGCAGCTGGAGGTGGCTCTGAGTTTGAGTAGCCGCTCATTGAGTTGTTTGTTGATGTTGGCGAGAAGTATTCGTTTCTATTTGGATCTGAATGGAACAAGAGATTTGCGCTTGCGGTGTTCACGTATTGGCTCCCGCAGCCGCCACCTGTTGAATCATGGGGCGAATTGGACAAGCTTGTTGATTGCAACTGATCGCCGATGGTGGGATAGTTTGTGGTATTTCGTTGTAGTTGTGCATTATTAATCGGTGGGCTGTTGTTGTTGCTGCTGCTAGATGGCGAGTGGCTGAAACTTGACGATGGTCCAGCCGTGATCGCTTGGAGGTGGGGGGCTTGTTGTTGCATCATACTTCCGCTTCCGTTTCTCGATATGGACTCGTAGCCGATTTGGTTGTTGTTTGAGTCCATTGGAAGCGGGCTGTTGCTATTTGATCGCGTATTGCTGCTTGTATCATGCAAGTGTGGCGCATGATATCGTGTTAGGTGGGCATCGCTTCTTCCGTTTGTTGTTGCACGACTGCCAATGTATTGAGCACCAATACTATTTGCGGCACTACCCATCGATTGCTCCATTTTTGTTGGCTTGCCACTTTCGCGCTGCTGTAAGTTAAAATTGGCCTGATTGTTACTGTTGTCGCTGCCTTCAAGATTGCTTGAAATCAAGCTGCTCATATTTGCATTGTTCTGGCGCCGGCTTGCGTTCCTTTTTCGCTTAGTTTCAGTATAATAATCAGTCCCATGAACTGTCTTGATATGCTTCCTCAAGGAGCTTGGGTCTGTATAAGCCTTCTGGCATTCTGGAAAGGCCCAACAGATGTAAGGTTTCTCCTTCGAGTGAGTTCTATTTTGGTGCTTAGCTCTATCTGAGGCGTTGCTAAATGCTTTCGAGCAACCCTCGAATTGGCAGGGATATGGTTTTTCGCCACTGTGAGATCTTAGGTGCGTTTTGAGATTTTCAACTCGACTATAGGCCTTATCACATCTGTTTCCATTGGACAAAATTATCTCGCACCTATGCGGTTTGTAGCCGGTATGGCGGCGCATGTGCACCTTAAGCATGTACAAAGCCTTGAAGGGTTTTTGGTCTCGGGTGCAATCGTGCCAGAAGCAGGCAAATGTTTTCTTGTTCGAATCACAATGATATTCAACATGATCAACTAGCTCCTTCAGGTTTGCAAAGTGTTGCCCGTTCATGGAGCACTCGCTCCATTTGCAACACTTCTCGGCTGGCTCGCAATCCTCCTCCTCCTCCTCCTCGTTGTCGTTCGAATTCTCGCCCTCCTCCTCCTCTTCCTCCTCCTCCACTTCCTCCTCCTCGCCGGCGTCGTCGTCGTCCTCGTCGTCCTCGTCGCCGTTGTCGCGGCTGTCCGCGAGCTGGCCGCCATAAGCCTGGCGCCCAGCCGCCTGCAACTGCTGCTGACCCTGACTCTGGCTCTGGCCGATCAACGGCCGCCCGGCCAGCTGGTACCTGTCGGCGTCGGCGCGCTGAAGCGGCTGCTGGCTTCTGGCTGCAAGCTGGCCAAGCGCGTCGGCCAGCAAGGGTTCAGAGGAGCGGCCGCTGGTGGGGCCGGCGGAGGGTCCAAGTTCGAGCGCGCACCTGTTCGAGTTGGCGCGCCTGTCTGAGCTGGCGGCGGCGCTGCTGCTGCTGCTGCTGCTACTGCCGCTGGCGCCCTTGCTTCCGGGGCCCAAGGCGAGTCCGCTGGCCGAGCGCTTGAGGGTTGGGTGGCCGGACTTTGAGGATTGCTGGTTTGGCCGGAGGTGGCGCTTCAGCTGTTGGTTGCTCTCTGTCAGCGGGCCTGGCTCGCGGTGCTGGTTCTTGTGTCGCTTGTCTGCGCCAGAGAAGAAGTCCGCGGCCGAGTGGCCCACCGAGCCGGCCTGCTCGCAGGCGCTCGAGCTGCGGCGAAAGGCTTGCAGGTTTGAGGAGGCCTCCTTTCGGTTTGGCAGCGTTGCGGTTGGGTTTGTTTTGGAGTTTGGGGGCGCCTGTGGCGTTGGGAAGATGGGATTGCTGCTTGCGTGCGCGGCTGTGGAGGCAACCGTTTGGGGCAGAAGCGAGGAGGAGTTTCGGATGAGCTCGTTGAGGTAAAAGTTGTTGTTTGCTAGGGCGCCGGAGCTCCTCTTTGAGGCGCCGCTGCGGCTGCTATTGCTTGAGTGGACGTTTCTAGTCTGACCAATTGGGTCTTGCTGGTTCAGGTAGCTTGAGTCTCTGGTTGAGTTGAAGGCGCTCATGGAGCTCTCGCTCCTGTTTTGCGCTCCACCAGTTTGGGGCATCTGTTGGCTGTAGTTTGCAATGGCCGATTGGAGGAGCAGCATCTGGTACTGTTGGAAGAGGGCCTCGTAGGCTGCCTGCGTGTTCGCCTGGGCGGCCGACTCTTGCGCCTTCGCGGCCGACGATTGCTCTGCTTGGGCGGCGAGCGTTGCCGCTGCAGCGGCCGCGGCCGCCGCAACGCTCGCGCCAGATCCGCTAGCTCCGGCCAAGCTGGTCAGGTAGGAGGCTGCGCTGGCGGCCGCAAGCCCGCCGAAGGGCCCCTGCTGCTGCTGCTGCTGGCTGAGGAAGGCTTGGCCGGCGAGCTGCTGGCTGAGCGCCGCCAGCTGGCCCATGGAGCCGCGCAGGGTCGCGCCCGAGCTGGCGCCCGAAACTGGCGAGCTGGCGGCCGTTGAGAGGCCGGCGCCGGCGAGGCTTCGCGCCAACTCGGCCGAGGCGGCCCCGCCGCCGCCGCCGCCCGCTCTCGACCAGAGGAACTCGTAGGGCGAGAGGCGCGCGCTCGGCGGAAAGGTGCTCGGCACCGGCGAGGAGATGCAGGCGCCGCTTCCGGCGCCGCCCGCGCCGCCGCCCAACAGGTTGCTGCCTGTGGAGGAGGCGAGCGAGCTGTTTGACTGGTAGCGCTGTCTGTACTGGTCGAGCGGATGCAGTTGGAGCTGCTGGTGGTAGCTTGGCGGCGCCGGCAGTTGGCTGCTGAGCTCGCGCGCGCGCTCGTGCGCCAACATGATGTAGTTCTTGAAGAATTGGTGCGGGTCCATTGCAGCGCGCGGACCCCTCGGCTATCTCTCTCTCTCTCTCTTGCTTGCACTCTCTTGCACTCGCTTGCGCTCTCCTCCTTGCTGGCCTCGCGCCGCTCTCACCTGTTGCGGCCGGCTTGCATGGTGGGCTCGCTTGAAATTGAGGCTCGCGCTGCCGCTTGGCTTTGGCTCAACTCGCTCGCTTCTAAGCTGCCGTGTTTGCTGGCTGGAGCCGGGCCGACGAATGGGGCTTGTCTGCGGCTCCCTGGCGCAGTAGCTGGCTGTGTGTGGCTATGTGTGTGTGTGTGCGTGTGTGCGGAGTGCTGGTGTTTGCGTCCGCTCGGCCGGCCGGCGCACTGAATCGCGTGCTCTCTCTCTCGCTCGCTCGCTCGCTCGCAGGCGGCCGCACTGGCCGGCCGAGAGCCTGGAAGCCAGACCAACCGCACCGCTCGGCGCCAGTTCCTGCGCCAGAAGCCGCGCTGCTCGCTGGCTCCGGCGCAAAGGCGGGTGGGCAGCCGAGCCGACCTGTGCGGCGGCGGCGGCGCCCAATCTGCAGATAGGCCGAGTTGGTGGCTCCGGGACACATGCGCAGTGCGGACACACACAGGGCGCATTTCTCGCCCGATCAGAGCGGCCGAGGCCACACATAGGCCGCCCAGCAGCGGACTCTCGCTCCCGCAGACGAACGCACACGGCCTTTGTTAGCGGGCAAGCAGACGCACAGTTTCGAGCCTGAGCGCCGCCTTTGTCCGGCGCTGGCGCTGGCGCTGTCCTGTGCGGTCGGCGCATTGCTCGCCGCTGCGTCTGGCCGCCCGCGCGCCCGAGCGAGCGGCCCTCGCGCGCACTTGCCGCCGCCGCCGCCGCCGCCGCCGCGCTGGCCGCCCATTGAGCGCCGCCCTGCCTCCGCTGCGGCCGCTCAACCCTGGGAGCGCCTGTTGAGCCGCCCGTCCCCTCTTCGGGCGCGCGGGCGCCTCTCAGCGGCTCAGCGGCTCTGCCCGGCTCGGCTCGGCTCGGCTCGGCTCGGCTCGCTGCAGCGGCCGCCGCCAGCCAGGGCCAGGCGCAGAGAGCGGCCGCTGGGCAAATTATAACACCAAACCAGCGGGCCGCAAGCGCGCGCACATGTGTCACACATGTCGCCCCATTGAGCGCCGCCGCCGCCGCCTGGCCGTCGGCCGAGTCAAGTGCACTCCAATTGGCCGCCGCCGCCGCCGCCGACCCTCCTCCTCGGCCGGCGCTCATCAAGTTGCACACTTCCTGTCCGCCTTTCATCGGGCCCAAAGCGGCGAGAGCGAGCTAACTGTCGTCGCGGGTTTACTTTTGTGCAATTGGCCATAAACGGCCCCTCTGCTTCTGCTGGCCGCCGCTTAGCCGCCCGAGCTGGCCAGACCGGCGCGCCAGCAAGTGAGACGGATCCTCCTGGTGGGCGGAGGAGAGGGGCGGCCACTTTAATTATCGGCTTGGCGCTCGGATGTGTTCATCTGGCGGCCAGCTAGAGCGGCCTGCTAAAAGCCGCTTTGGCTCCCAATTTGAGGTTTCAATTTAGTGCGCGGCGATTCTGGCGGCCGCTGGGCGCAAACACAATGGGCCTCTACCTGCGGCGGCGGCAGAGGCGGCGGCAAAGACGGCAGCGGCGCCAGTTGGGGCGGCGGCCAGCAAGGGCCAGTTGCTCTCGCTTCGGCCAAATGGGATTCGGCCGAGTTGGCCCATTGAGCGCGCTCGCAGGAATTTGCTCGGGCGCCCAGAATGGCGCTCCGAGCCGAGCAGCCAAATGAGCTTAGAAGTGAGCTTTGTTGTTTGCTGCTTGCCCGGCGCTCAATGCGAGCCCGATGGATGGATGGACAGGAGCAGTGCTGGGGCATTCGGCCAAAAGTGGGGCCGTCGCGGCGACATTCAGCAAACTGACAGCGAGCGGGCGCGCAGTTTGCGCACAATTGGAAGCGCTGCGAGGAGAGCCGCCGCTTGAGCTATCAATTTGCGCCCGCCCAGGTGAGCGCCCGGCCGGCCCAGAGGCGCCCTCTCTGCGCCGCCCAGCCGCCAGCGGCGCCCCTCTCGCCGCCCAGCCACCGGCGCGGGCGGGCGGGCGCCACTTCCGGCCGCGCTTGTTATTATAGTTTGGGCCACCATTAGCGTTTGTTGTTTTTGCGCGAGCTTGAGCGAGGCTCCAATGGGTTTGGCGCTGCCCATTGGCGGCGGCGGCGGCGGCAACGGCAACGGCTAATTGGCTGCGTGGAGCTGCCGGGCCGGCCGCTGGGGCCAGCAGCTGCCCGCCGAGGGCTCAATCAGCGCAAACCGCCAATCAAGCTGCTTCGCCAACTGTGTCGCCCAAGTTGCGCCGCCGAAGGTTAAAGCGTCGCAACCTGCCAACTCTATACGGCTTGGGGCGCCCGCTCGGCGCGACCGCTGGCGCCATCTGGGCCGCGCCGGGGCCAGTCGGCGGCCCGATTGGATCGCGTCAATCATGCGAGCGGCGGCCGAGCTTCGCCGCCGCCGCCGCAGCCGCCGCGAGTCCGAGCGGGCCGCCGCCAGCCTCTAGGCCGGCGCGCACGGCCGCCGCCCTGTGGACAAAGTCCGAGCGGGCGATTGAGCCGGCCGGCCGGCCAGTCAGGCCAAAATCCAATTTGTTTCTCGGCCCGAGTGGCTGGGCGCCGGCCGGGAGCGCACGCAGCCTCCACAATGGCCGCCTGTCGCTTGCCATTGTGCGCAGCCGAATGATCAACAGGTTCAGCTGCACCCATCAATTTCAGCCTCCTCTCCCTCCGCTGGCGTCATTGTGCGCCCGGCGCCGCCGCGCTAACCTTGAGCGAAGCCGGGCGCAAGCGATACACTCGGCCGGTGATCCCGCTGGCCGATTGAGACGTCAGCCTGATGTCTTTAATAGCGGGCGGGCTGCCTGCCTGCCTGCGAGCCCGCTCAGCCGGCCTGCCCGCCCGCCCGCCCGCCCGCTCACCTGGCCGCCGCTCGGGGCTTGTTAGGCTCGGGCGCAGCCAGGCGTCGCCGCGGCCACAGCCGCCACAGCCGCCGCCTGTATATCCAATTTCACGACTAGATTGCTGGCGACACCCGAGCGGCCAAATTGGCGCCGGCGCCAAAGAGTCGGAGGAGGCCAACGGCTCTGGGCCGGACAGGCGCGCCTAGCATCGATTTTGCGTAATTGAAGCCCGAGGAGAGTGCTCGGGGCAAAACTGGAAACGCTCGGCTCTAGTTGGATTGGATTGGATTGGATTGGCTCGGCTCGGCTCGGCTCGGCTTGGATCCGATCGGCGCAAACCAAATCCGATGCCAGCTGATCCGCGGCCAGGTAATAAATTTGCCTATAAGTCGGCGGCAAGAGTTGGCGGCGCTTTTTGCCGCCGGCCGAAGAGGTTGTGGCGGCGGCGCCAAGGGCTGCAGCAAAGGGAGCTCGCCGGGCGCAAGTGGAACACTGGGCGGCGCGCAAGAGCCGCACCTGCCCAATGGGAGCTGTTGACGGCCAGCGACGAGCTCCCTTTGGTGGCCAACATTGATCAATCACACACTCGCTCGGCCAGCTTAGTTTCTCGGGGCCGCAAACTAGTTTGTTGGCCAGAAATAGGCTGGCCGCGCGAGGCGCTAATCTCGGCCGGCCGAGGAGGAGCTCCAGGCTGAGGCTGAGGCTGCTGCTGCTGCTGCTGCTGCTGCGGCCGCGACCTGTTGGCCGGCCGGCTAACGAGCGCTCGCTTGCCACGCTGGCCTCCCCCCTTCTCGCTCGCTTGGCGCGCGTTCGCCCACCTGCGTTGGCCGTCCCATTTCGCGGCCGCCCCATTCCAGCCTCCACTTCCACTTCCACTTCCACTTCAATCCCCTCCTCAGACCAAGACTCAAACTCAAACTCAAACCCAAACTCCCTTTGACGGGCAGCGTGTTTGCCTTGTTTGCGGGCCCGGAAAACAAGCGCCGCTGACAGGCATCCCGGAGGGCCGAGTTTGGCCGCTCGGCGCGTCTAGTTAGCGCGCCCTGCCGCCCTGATTGATGGCTCGCCTCCACTCTCGGCCGGCGCCGCAGCCGAGCGAGCGAGCGCGAGCGGAAGGATTGGCGCCGGCGGCGGCGGCGGCAAAACGGGCGCCACTCTGCTGCCACCACCAGAGCGGCGACTTTCAATTAATCGTCGCCGCTCTGGCTTCTCGGCGCTCGGCGCTCGGCTCGCGAATTGACGGCGCCGACGGAGGCGTAAAATTGAGCCGCCGGCCCGCAAATAAACTGATCCGCGCTACAGTTTGCACCTTGACGCCCCTCCAGCGGAGGGCCCCAACTCGGGCCTCTGGACTCCCTTTATGACCTCGCCCCTCCCTCCCTCCCTCTGCCGGCTGCTTGGGCCGACCGGCCACCCGAAGGCGCCGACTGCACTCACAGTGGGCCGCATAAAATGCGAGCTGCAAACCTGAAAACCAGCGCCGAGCGCCTCCTCCTCCTCCTGCTTGCTCGCCCGTCAAAGCGCAGCCAGGTAAAATATTTCCACCTCAAACTCAAACTCGAACTCGAACTAAAACTCAAGCTCGAAGTAGAACGTAAACTCAAACTCCGGCCGCGGCCATCAAAGTTGGCCTCTCAACGCGGCAAACGAGCGAGGAAGCGGCAGCGGCAGCAGCGGCAACAAGTGCCAGTCGCTCTCCCTGCAAACTCGCCCTTGACTGGCCGATTCATTGGCGCTTTTATTCGCCACCAAGGGGACTCGATTTATGTAAAAGCGCGCCATTCGATTGCGCTGAATTGAATTGAGCTGAGCTCGGATGAATTGAATTGGACTTACGGCTGAACTAAACTCGACTCGCCTCCCTCAGAGCTGGGCTTGCATTTGGCCGGGCCAACTACCTGTTGAAATGGCCTCCCTCGCGGAGGGCGAGGAATTTGCTCGCCGGGTCCCCCGAACTTGCTGATGGATGGGCGAGCGAGGCGGCCGCTGCGCCCAACCTGCTTGAGGCTCCTCGCTGGCGGCGAAAGTGGCCGAGCGGCCGAGCGGCCACCTGAGCGGCCGAGGAGGAGGTTAATTGGCGCAACAAGTGCGCCCGCGACGGCCCACTATAGGCGCGCGGCCCGATTGAGCTGTTAGCGTGGGGCGCCGGGCGCTGGGCCAGCTGCCTGCGCCGCAGCCGCCGCCGCCTGGCCGCCGACTGGGCGCTGCGCCCACTTGGCCCGGCTTGTAATTTGCGCCCGCTTCCATGGGATGGAGCGGGGGGCGAAGAGGGAGGAGCAGCGGCGGCGGCGGCGGCGGCGGCGGCGGCTGCAGCGGCAGCGGCAAGGGCGGCAATCAGGCGGCTCCCATGGCCAACTGGAGCGGCCTCCTCCTCAGGTGGCTGCGTGCAAATTAAACAACGGAGGGCCGACGTCTTCATTT
>Ga0209372_1000094_pt1 | contig 67894 bp, 46 predicted proteins | sample AgamicAtPe_FD_187170 | JGI IMG/M metagenome (GOLD analysis project Ga0209372, IMG submission 187170) | Agave microbial communities from Guanajuato, Mexico - At.P.e (SPAdes) (version 2) | ecosystem: Host-associated > Plants > Phyllosphere > Phylloplane/Leaf | place: Guanajuato, Mexico | collected... | reverse complement strand
GGATAGCGTCGTTTGCCAGTTCACAAACCAAGTTGATAACAATAGCTACAAGGCTAGCATTGAAGTCAATACATGATAGATTGTTGAATTGATTAAAATCAGCCTCTGTTGATGAAATATGTCATAATGCATCTTACACTCAGTTCCTTGGGCTAGTGGATTCGAAAAACTTCTTTCTGTCTGACAAGATTAGTTGGTAGACCCTTGATTGGCCCTGCTGTGTAGGCAACTACACAATAGCAGGAATGTATAAGATGATTGGGAAGTTCCATTCGGAAGAATACGGATGTGCCGAAACGATTTTGGACACAAGGAGATGTATTTTATGGAAAATTCAGCAATATCCTGGTGGCTTTAAAACAGATTAAAGATGTTCATTGACCGAGATTAGACATATGAGAGAGCTGAACCACAAGAATATAATCAAGTTCCGTGGCATACCTGAGAATGCCAACTGTTATTATATCATCATGGAATGGTGTCATTATGGAACTTTGCATTACCACGTCTATAGCGATAAAAAGTTGTCGCCGACAATAGTGAGCAGATTCACCAGACAGATTGTCAGTTAAATGAAGTATCCACACTCGAGAAAGATATTTCGTCGTGACATCAAACTCTCAAACATTATAGTCACTCCTACTGATAATTTAAAAGTTTCTGATTTTATGACTCATTATGTATTTAGTGACCAACTGCCGGTGACCATCATAAGTTATGCCGAAACCCACGCCTACATGGCGCCAGAAGTTTATTGGAAGCGAGCCCCGCTCATTTCTAGTCGATGTCTGGTCCCGTGGTCTAGTAGTCTGCGATATATCAATAGGCTGTAGGAAAAACTCGTTCAGACTATCAATCCCTCAAAGCTTCTCAGATGGTTTCAGTCGTATTTTTTACGGTTACTGTTAGGCTCAAGCCAGAGGAAGGTTATCCTTCCAACAGATCTATATGATTCTTAAAGGAGCTATGCATAAGGTAGACAGAATATCAACAGAGCGTTGGCTCTCCCTACGAGCAGAGCGGCCGCGAGAAATGAGAAAAAAAACTGGCATATCCAATCCAAGAAAGTTTGAGGAGGATCAACTATGCAGGCCTAGGTCTCAAGATCTGGATGAGGCATTGAAGCAAGCACAAAAATATAGAATGACGAACAACAACTTGTATCTTTGTGAGTGTTGTATACATCTCGAGTGGGAATAAGAGGAGGTAGCTAGGAGAGAGAGAGAGAGAGAGAGAGAGAGAGTAGTGTATCTAAACGTGAGCAGATAATGGTCCAACCAGACGCCGAGTATTCCGATCAAAATCACAAGGTGCATAGCATAAGGGAACAAGTCTCTGTTATCTGTGTCGAACTGAAACGGTGCGCTATCCAACTGAAGTAGCCGCAATCATGAGATCTACCCTTAAAAGAACCTGGCGGCCTCTCGATGTGCAACAAAGAATCAATGCAAACAGATTTTTTGAACTGAATCATCTCTTTTCGTATTGAAATCGACTGAACTTCCTAAATGAGCGTAGGATTCAGCGACTCGATATCTCTGCACTCTCTTGGTGCGATTCCATGCGCTGCTTGAGTGATACATCGCTAGGTGCACTTGCAGAAATCTTGGAAACTTGCAAGTGGGAATCTAAAAGTTCAACCAATGGAGGGGATGTTTCCCGGTTGGTGACTATAGAGATCATAATGTACGCAAATGCTCTCGATCTTGATTGAGGCCGAATCGGGAACGCAGTGAGACATCGTGAACATAGCTAATTTGTTCGATGATAGCTGACTACCATCATGCAAGAGTCCATTTCAGATACAGATGTCAGTGGACGGGCTTAACGGAATTTTTAAGCGTTTATTTCGCTCCACCGAGGTTCAGAGGCTCTAGGAGAGTCTCAGCTATCAATTTTATTTCGTCGGTATCTAGATATATACCAATGGTGTCTAGGTAACAAGGCAATCGCCTAGACTTTCTCGAGGCATTTCCCATTTGACAGAGGGCTTTTCTACGTATTTCGTTATTGACAAACTCGTCGAGGGAGGGTAGGATGTCGACAAAGAATTCCTGTTCTGGAGGCTCAATTCTAGATTTGATTTTTTCGTTGATCCTGCTGCTATAAACAAGGAACTGCTCCCGCATGGCTCCATAGCTTACGGTAAGCTGCAGAGAATTTTCCTGGACGAGCAGCTCATTCGGATATAAACTCGAAGTTAAGTTCATTATCGATTCTCCGATTTGCTCACCCAAATCGTATCCAAAAACATGCTCTTCATTCCGTGTGGATGGCTTCCCATCTAACCAGCACTCCAATAGCGTGGAGCGATCGACGAGATTCAGTCTACTCCCGATCAGATCGGCAATGCAAGCGCTTTCGTAGCACAATAGTATGGGTTTGTTATCCTGATCCAGACTTTGGAAGTTTAACTTGGCGAAATCGGGATAACAAGGAGAGTCGTACAGAGAGTTTTTTAGAAACTCGTCCGCTTTATCACCGTAGAAATGTATCATATTGAGACTTCGTCTAATGTCACAATCGAAGCTGCTTGCTATTGCCTGACATTTAGAAGCCTTGTTCAGCTTGTGACGTTTTTCGCTGGCGCAGATATCCATCAACAAGTTGGCACAGTCTTCAATCATTGGTTTACCTAAGTGTATGTGCTCATAGTGAATCAGAACGTTCTTTATATGATCTATTGATCGAGTTGCCGTCAAAATGACGGGTCTTTTGCTCTCTTTGATGAATTCAACAAGCGATTTTAGGAACGGTCCATCCTCCTCAAACACTACATCGATATCATCGAACAGAATGATCGATGCGTCTCCACTGAGTGACAAGCAACTTGATTGGTCAACTGCTGTCGATTCTATCATCCTTCTCCTTTTCCTACGCGAGGAATGTTGCTGTTGTTGAAGCTGAGCAGACTGGAATAGTTTTGCGATCGGATTGATTTTGCCCTTCTGGTTTGTCAATTTCAACATACTGAATAATTTAGCGTCACGACGATCTGATGGATGAGATTCAACCACATGCAATTTAAGCTCATTTGCGATGGAGTAAACCAAGCTGGTCTTACCGACACCTGGCGGCCCGGTCAATAGAACACATTTTTTAGCTACTTCTTGTATATCACTAAATTCTGAGCATGAATTACTTTCATCATAGAATGGTTTGTTGGGGATCTTCCTAGATCCGTTCGAAACCATATAATCCTGGATCCATTGTTTGAGTCGAAGTGCTTCGTCTAAATGACATCTGAATTTATCACTACACGAGGGTCGGTATCTATGAGGCAGTAGGTCGGGCCTTTCATCCTCGCTTTGGGGCGAAAGGCCATTCATTCTTCTGGGAGGATACGATAGAGATGTCCCTCTCACTGACTGACTAATGTTTTAGCTGGTTGTCACCACTTCTGCGTGGAAGCGGAATCATGTCCGAGGCACCAATAATATCATTTGGATGGTACCAGTTCAAACACGACACCACTGCAAGAACCGTTGCCAAGGATCGAACTTTAAATTTGATTGTTTCGTTACGGTCGTGAGTACACACAAATGGATTGGCCCAGACACCACGTTTATCTATCCTTGTCATCAGACTGATGAGCGTCTAGTTTTGGCAGTGCTAGCAACACCGTCAAGGATTCAACATCTTCAGACACCCTGTCTCTCCAATAGTATTGCGGCATGAAACCATAAAATGTACGATTTGCGCGCCACTGCAAATGATAGCTCGTACAGGCTTCAGGAGGGCAGAACTTGGATGAAGAAACGATGCAGATCCATCATCGACCGGGATTATATTGACATTTTTATCTATATCTCCAATATGACATTGAAAAAGACCAGACCTTTGAGGACAAGTCTAGATCTTCACATTATTTGTTTACACAAGTTAATTCTATGACCTGACCGAAATTGCGTTCAAAATGTTTATTTATAAATGACAGATCTTGTCTAAAAATATTGAAGCTTGTCCAAAGTGTCGATTCAAGTTCACTAAGTTCATGTCCTTTCGAGATCTCTCAGCTTGACCATATCTGATTTTAGTTTTAGTTTCATTATAATCCGACGCAATTCGTCGCGATGGTCCTGTAGGTCTATACCCATTCTCTGGAGCATATTATCCGTCACTCGGCATAGGGATCTACCAGTTATTTCATGCTCTAGAAATAGGTCTCCATACTGCTCGTAAAAGTGCTCGCAGTGTCTCTTGAGCCATTTTATGACATCAGCGTTTGTCCATTGGGATAAATGCTTAGGCTTTCGGTTTTCGTCAACTGGAACGGAGGGGGTAGCGGGCGGGACCGTGTATCCTGGGGTTATGCTTCCGCTGATGGTGCTGCTCATCTGGCAACGAGTCTGACAAAGAACCTTATAGGAAATGGTCACTGTTCTTCACAAGACGAAATAGTTAGTAGAGCGAAAATTTCACTCATCAGCCAAGATGACATCCAAACCTGACGAGGGCGTGGTGACTTCGATTTCGCTTCGTCAGAATAAGTTTCGTGCTAGACATAAGAAGGAATCTTACGATATCTGTCGTTGAAAGTGAAACGACGGTCGTTTACGGTTAATCTGTTATATTAGTATCAGCTCCAAGGAATCCAGATGGGATTTGGTTTTGGGAGCATACACGTGCTGCTGACTGATATGAATCTAGCACGCGGAGGCAACATTTCAATAGAGATTGAAATGTTCGTATGGTGCCATGGTAGGCGACTGTACAGCTTTGAAAACAAATAAGAGCAAAATAAATTCGTCACGAGCGATGATGCTCTCCCATGTCAACTTTGTTGAACCAATATTGTACCCAAATTATTACTAGAAAAGTACGAATTAATAGATCGACACTAAATGGTTTAGAATCCAGACAATTGTTACAATCTTCAGGCTACTGTGAGTGTTCGACCATCAGTTTGAAAACTGGAAAATGAGCTCTGAGTCCGAATCGTCAGAGAAATTCGACGAGTGCGATGAAGACTATGAGGAGGACACGGAATCATCTGATGAAGCCGGTCAGATAGCTTTGGCTGTAGATCATAACCAGCTTAGTGGATCTGAGGGGCCACCGCAGAATGGTCATGATTATTTGAGGTTGGTGCAAACTGAACGAGCCAAGTATCCAAATGTTATCAGCACCGAACCAAAACAATCCACCTCTCTCGAAACAAATCGTGATAAAGTAGCAACGAAATCAGACTCAATCAACTCTCAATCCATTAGTCGAGAAGAAAAAGATGCCATCAGTTATCTTGATGCAAGCGATATAAAATACCGGGACGATATAATAGAAAACTTCAAGAGATTGCGAGAAAAAATTGACGAGATAAGAGAGTTTCTATCGCTCGATAAACCTGATGACCCTTCTGAAGGATCCGGCCAACAAAGCGCGAAACAAATGAAAAAAAATCTGAGCAGATCCAATCGACGAGCAAACAGCCTCATTAAGTTGATGGAGTTGGGTCATCCGCCTCAGGTTAGCGCTCTCGTTTATAAGAGTCAGCTAGAACTGCATTTAACTCTTGAGAGGTTGGCTGACCAAGGAGAGATGACGCCCCGGTATGCAACGATTCATACGGACTGGATATATAGCCTTATGGCAACCCTTAGAGAGCCGATAGAGCCAGACATCTGTTCTGATTTGCGTCGGCTGGCGAGGCTTTGCATCAAGCGGCGGAAAATGTATGAGAAGGCGGCCAAAGCTGGCGAATGCGAGCGAGCCGATTTGCTTGGAATCAAGCTTTCAGACTCGGACAAGGCCCTCTCATTAAAATCTGGGCGTAGCTTCAAAGACAATGAGGAATTAGTTAAGGGAGTTGAGGAGGAGGAATATGCCTCTAGTTTGTTAATTGTTTGCATCGTGCGCCACTACTTCGGTCAGACTGATCTCAAGTAGTAATAATGCACCAATACATAGAGTTATGCGGCCAGAATCTCGTCTGCATCTGCTTGACCGTCGGTTATTTTACAAAACACTGACAGAACAAAGACCCACCAGATCACACTATGAAGTAGGGTCGATACATGTTCTGCCATAGGTATATGGCCATGCCGAACTAGATAGTCCACGGTTGATTAAACGATGCATAAGAGGATGAAGTTCGTATACCAATTTATTCATGGGCAGACTTGTTTCGCGATAGCTTGACGACGGATATGAAAAGTGCCTGAGAGCCCGATGGAACGTGCTGGTCATGTCTTTTGTTTGACTACTCACGTTGCCTTATATAAATCTTGGGGACAACCTCTTGGAGTGGAAACGTCGTCCTTTCAACGGACAACTGTTTTTCCTCTGTTATTCTCAGTTAAATATAAGACCTATACCGGTCAATTCCTTTTTCGGGCGTTCGTTTTCATTGCCTGCTAAATCAGGTGGCCTGGCCGTTCGAGCGAGCAGCCGCAGAAACAACCTCCTCAAGCTGTATAGTTACAGTAAACTCAGGGATGGTGACCGAGAACGTAGGGACCTGCAGTCAAAGCGGGCCGAGAGGGGAAGGGGGTTGACTGCTGTTTCGGCCTGTGTTTTTGTATAGATAGCCGTTCGAGCTTCGAAGCCACGAGAAGGGCTTGACGTTAATTTTCCCGCCCCATCCGTGCAAGCAGAGAGGGGAATTCATGGGCTGGAAATGGCTATTCCTTCCATTAGAATGAAAACTATCAGGCCATCATGGACAGGGCGAGAGGAGGAAAGAACGAGCAAGTGTGCTGATGTGTTTAGGCCGCCTTCAATCATCTGTTGTTTTGATAGTACGCCCACCTCTTTCTGGCGAGCTACCAAATGAGCCGTGAGGCAGCCCATGCGAGTCGGCTAAGACAAGATCGCTGGACCGCTCTCGACGAGGCATGGCAAGCGAGTTGGCGGTCTGCAATACAGAGACTGGAAGAGGCGTTGGTGGTGGGCGAGCGGACAAGAGTTGTCTCTCTTGTTTTGGACTCCTTCTTCTTCCCCTTTATCTCAGCCAAGTGACCTGATTGAGCTGCTCGTACTACCCACGATATTGCAAATCTGACAAACGCTTTGGAATGCAAGGCGGCAGGCGATTATTATGTTCTATTCTATCCAACGTGCCTGCGCGAGTCTCAAACTGCGCCGCCCAGACTGGTGCTGAGCAACGGTTTCATAAATTTGGAAAAGAGGTGGCGGGAGGTAAAGTTACTGCCCTCAAGAGGCTGCAACAAGTGCCATCGAGCTAGCAGCCTACTACTGGCTCAGCGGCTGCGTCGAGCAACAAGCCGGCCAACGATGGTGGCGGTGGCGGCGGCAGGAGCGGCAGCTCAGACACCACTGATTTGGTTTCAATCGTCGCCTCCGATCCAATCTATCCATATGGGCTCACTTAATACTCTTGTCGAGCTATCCACGCTCTCGCTCTCACTCCCACCTTCTCCATCATCGGTAAGTCGTTAAAAATTATTAACTTATAGGTGCAAATTGGTTAGGTGAGGTGAGCGCGAGGGCGAGTTTGAAAGTGCGCGAGATGTCGATGATGATTAGCGGTAAAATTGTCGGCTTCTATCTGGTCGTGGCAACTATGGCGTGCATTTTGTGGACTCCCCCAAACTTAGCTAACTTGTGAGGGAAGGAGCAGTTAGCCCGCGATTGGGGGGGACAGCTGGAGCAGATTAACAGATTGTAGCCAGTTGGGAGGCCAATTACGCGACAGAGTCCATTTGTTTGTTGCAATTGGCAATTTTTGGGGGGTAAAGTTGTGATACTACCAAAATCCGCTCCTTTGCAACCATCATCACTGGCTGCCAGTTTGACCACTCGCTGGGTAGTCTTTCGGGCGGGTTGTCCATCTGAAAAACAAGCCGCCATTCTAGGGAAAGCAAAGGAGGGAGGCGGACAGAGAGGGAAAGAGAGAGACGGCATTCGACGAGGGAGGAAAGCTATGGGCAGGAACTCTGTTGTGTCTTGGGAATCTCAAATCTGGTAGTCCAAGTTAGTAGGAGAATCCGAGCAGTTGAAGCAGCTGAGGTGGCTTCATCGATCGAAGAAGTGAGAAAAATAACTAGTGCAAGTTGTCCCTATGGCTGATAAGCAAAATTTGTTAGATTGTTTCCAGATAACCGAGCTATCATTCGAAGCTCGACAGCCTCAGAGATAGAAACTCGATCTTGAAAGTATATTTTTTCTCCAAAAGTAACGGAAATAGATTCTCCTTCGAGTTCAGCGAGCTGAAGAAGCTTAAGGTGAAAAATTAGACGATCAAAAAAGAGTTTTGGTGATCTAAGTTGAGTTGGGAGAGCGTCGGTGGATGAATAAGCGGAGATTTTCATGTCTCTGAAGATAAACCATCCTAATGGTGGCCGTCCTACAAGAAATAGTGAAGAAGAAGTATGTCGAAGAAGCCATTAAGTAAATCACTGTGAACAAACTTCCTCATCGTGAGCCTTTTTCATTCTAACTAACGGGCAACAAACTGCAAAAAGTAAGCCAGACAACAAGTTGAACCTGCTTAGCGAGGCTACACAAGGTTTCAAATGACAGCTGAATAAGTAATAATTCAAGTTTAGAAAGATTAATTCTTGATTTGTGCCGTTGGCTAGGGAAGTCTTGCCACTGTTTGCATCACCGAGGGCTGAGGTTGAGCTCGAATATGCTTGGGCCTAAGAGTCGACCATCAAGCAGGCCACTGACCGCAACAGGCCGGAGCAGCACTAGCGGCAGTAGTAGCAGCCTTAGGAAGCCAAGCTCGAGTGTAGCATTTGGCTCTCGGGCTCCCTCTTCAACGGCAGCTTCAAGGCAAGCTAGCCAATCTAGTTTGTTAGCCGCTGGCAAGTCCACAAGTCGTAGTAGCATTCAAAGCGACACTACCGCATCGCCGTGCTCAACTTCGGCGCCAAGAATTAACAAAATAAGCTGCGTCTCGCCAGCTTCAAAGCTCTCATCGCGATTCCAGCCAACTTACACTGTTCGGCCCAAAACTGGACCATCCTCGGTGTCTAGTAACTCCTCATCAACAACAACAGCAACCTCGTCATCGATTTCGGCCACAGCACCCACAGCAGCCAGCCTGGCGACCTCTGGAGCAAGCGCAGCCTCGAGACGGATCCCAACCTTGGCCATGTCGCTCAGGGACAAGGATCAGCAGATTAAATTGCTGATCAAGGAAAGGGATGAGCAAAAGTTTCAAGCTGAACTGATGGCCAGGAAGGCCGAAGAATGGGAGGAGAAATTTGCACAAAGCGAATTGGAAAAGTCGCATGTAACAAGCGAGGCTGACGATGAGGTTGTTGAATTGCGCCGCTTAGCTCAGGAGTTGGAGGATGAAAATAGGCGATTAGCTGAAAAAGTTGCACAACGAGAACAATTTGTTAGTGATATGCAATTCAAGTTGGACGAAATTGAATGCGAAAAGGGTGAATTGAAGAGGGAGTTGGAGGATAAGATGGAGCAGCTAAAATCAATGGAGGAGGAGCAACGCGAGATGATGGGCAAACCAATTGTTCAAGTGACAACTGAGAGGTCCATTAGTAAGGCAAAGTATGAGAAAGAGATAGAGGAGTTGAAGGAGAAGATTATAAGCAGGGACGAGCAAATGATACAATTGAGAACTTCGCTGGAGATGCGGAAGAATGAGGTTAATAATTTGCAATCTCATGCTGGAGATCTAGAGAGGAAGTTGAAAATTGAATGCGAAAGAAGCGAACGCCATTTGAAGAGAATAGACGAGATTAATCTTGAATTGAAGGCTTCGGAAGCAAAATTGTCAACTAAAATGGAGGAGAATGAGATGTATGAGAAGCAGGTGAAAAAGCTTAGACAAGAACTAAGAACTGCCGAGGAGAAATTGGAGCAAATTTCTCTGGCTAGAAAGAAGGATGTTGACATTTTGCATGGCAAACTGGCAGCAGCTAGAAGAGGCTCAACAACTCCAACTTCACCGCAACCTTATAAAACTCCAACGCCCCAAGATGAGGTTGTTCGTTTGCAAATGGAAATTCGCGACCTCAAGGATCAGCTCATCGATCGGGAGGCCGAACTTGATTGTAATAGGCGCGATATTGAGGTAATGAAACGAAAGATGGAGACTAGAACCCTGGAGGTTGATTGCAATAACCAGGAGCTGGCGCGCCGTTGCCAAGATCTATTGGAACAGAATCGACAATCTGAGGACACAGTTAAACAATTACTCAAGTCAACTACCCAACACTCAGCCCAATTGGTTCGAGCAACAGAGGATCTTAAGGAGGCAAATGGAAAGTGCGTCAAGCTTAGAGATGAGATCAATGAACTGGAGACAAAATTGGAGGAACAATTGAAGAAGACAACAAGCTTAGTCAAAGAGAATTCCAAGTTGGTTAACGAGAACGAGGAATACAAGGAACAAGTTGAGGTTTTGCAACAACAAATTGATTCACTTAATAATCAAATAAGTGAGCTATGTGAACAATTGGATGTTCAAACTAATCATCTCCACAAAGATCGTGAAGCTTTAGCCGATCAGCTCTCCCAGAACGAGATCGACTCGGCTCAGTTGCGTCATGATTTAGCAACAGCAAAACAAGACCTTAGAACAAGTAGGTTACAAACCCAGGAGGTTGTAAGCGAGCGCGATCGCTTGAAATCTGATCTGGAGATCAAAGAGAATTATATAAAATCCAGGAATGATATTATTGAGACATTGCGTCATGAGCTCGAGGATTGCAAGAAAACTCTCGGAGAATATAAACAAAAATTGGAGAAATTAAGGGAGTCGAGTCAGTTGGAGGCCGAGCAAGCTAATAGGGAGATCAAGAATCAATTGGAGTCGCTAAAACGTGAATGCCAACTCAAGGACGAGGAATGCGCTTCGTTGGGGGTCAAATGCGAACAATTGCAGAGGGAACTGGAACAAAAGAAGGCTATCGATGAGGAGGATGAACTCAAGAGATTTGATGATATGCGACAAAAGCATAGCGCCGAGTTGGATGCCTTAAAAACAAAACTAAAAGAGTTAGAAAGACAGCTAGAGGAATCTGCATCGGCAACGTTGATCCGGGGGGACAGAAACAAGAATAAGGATCAACCTGCCCCTCCTGATGACGGAATGGTCGATATTTGCCTAAGGCCTCAGGATGAGCAACAACGGCAGCAGGAGGAGGGCAAACTGAGACGAGAGGAATATGAGACTCAGATAGAGTTTCTTAATTCAGTGGTTGTAGATATGCAACGAAAATGCGATGATTACAAGAACCGATTGGCACAAATTGAGACCATAAATATCGTGAACGAATTTGATAATTTGATTACATCCAAGAAACCCATAATAGTTAATGGAAGCTCGAGTTTTCGCCGCAATGACACTGGCGCCAGCAGGGGCAATTTTGTGGCCTCCGCAACCTTAAACCGGCCAATGAACCAGGGCAACAACTTCGAGAGGCCAGCCCGGATTAGCGGTCGCCCCTATTGTGATATATGCAGCGTATACGATCTACATCATACAATCTACTGCCCAAAGGTGACGGAAAAGTCCGCTCATCGCAATTCAACCATACCTATCGGAGGGAAAACGAACGGCATTAATCCAAGTAACAACAACAACAACAACAACAACACCAACAACAACAATTATGACCAGGGAAGCAATGTGGATGAATTGTTTCGAGAATATGAGCAATCAATTGAGGATGCCTCTGCAGAGAAGTCTGCTTCAATGAGACGAGTCAAAATCGTCGAGAAACCACCGCGGCCCTATTGTGACCATTGTGACTTGTTCGGTCATACTGTAAAAAGTTGTAAAGCTTTGCTAGCATAGAACGTCAAATATTTAACTAGAGCCACCATTCATGATGCCTCTAGCTCGTTGGTGAGCTTGGAAGTCTGGATTATATAAAACACATTTTGCCAACACCACCCGTTGGGCGATTTGCGACTGGAGGCAACTCTACCGTCCCCAAACTCACCCTTTAACCTTAATAAACTTGTCCAAATACTGCCTTTTGATGGAAGGTTTCCCTCAGATCTGGACCGAAAACGAGGGGATCCCCATTCTCGGTCCAGAGATGTGTGAATATTCAAGTTCGCTCGCGCGCAACCTCAGGGCACGTGTTTTGGTCGGGCCGAGCAGGCGCAATAAGCCTGTGTGTGACAGGGTTCGCTAGGTGAGAGAGGCGAACGCGCGCAAACTCGCGGCAGCCTCCAGCGAACTGTTCGCCGTTGGTCAGTTGCAAATTCGGCCTAACCTCAGTCTTGTTGTGCAATCAGTTTCCCATTGCACCTGTCTTGAATTCGTATTATCCTCCTAATGAATGCACGCAAACTCCAAGTAGCCATTTCGATCCGAATGTTGCAGTTGGTTTGAATCAAGACGCGAAGAAGATGGAAGGAGAGTCGTTCGATGGGCCCGCCGTAACCAAGGGACCAACTTTGCCTCTGAGAGGGCCATCCCATTATGGTAGTGAGAATTCAGTGAAAGGGTCCAAGATCATGGAGCCGCCCCTAAACATGGCGCAATCAACTAAGAGTGGCCGGCAAACATTGCAAGCATCATCACTACATCCATTAGCCTCCATTGTAAGCTCACTAGATGGCCGCCGGGCTAACCTTTTCAGCTCACACGTTCCAAGGCCGAGGCGAACAACCATTGACTTCAAGCGAGATCAACAACAAATCAATTGGTCGCTGATCAACTCAGCGCTCGTGGCGATAGTTCTCTTCACGATATCTACTTCATCGAACTTCAACCCGCTCGGCCCGGTAAGGTAAGTTTTGGTGGAGTTTCAGAGGTTTTCTCGAAAGTTTAGACCCTCAACGCGCACGGTGCTGAAGCTCTGCCCGCGATCTTCTAGATTCTATCGAATGATTATCAGTCGAGGGTAAACTGGAAGCGTTAACAAAGAGACCATTGTGTGCTATCTGTTCATTTAATCTCGTCTTATCGGACGCACTCTCCATGTCCTTTCTAAACTAAAGTGAACTATAGTTTCGTTGACAAGGTCCACGCTCAGGGTTGACTGAGTTGATGTCATACAGCTTGGCAGTAACCTTTCTGCGAAATTTCGTCCCATTTCCGTGTTCCCGGCTGAGTTCAGTGCATACTTTTGCTGGTCTTATCATCAGGCTCGCCCACTTTGACGACGGACTTGTCCTTTCGGGCAAAATTAGACTGTTCGCGTGGATCCCATCCCCTAGTGCGAGCGCCCGACAGCTCAGTAGCTTAGTTTCATGGGATATCCATGAAAGAGGCATAATTCAATCAAAGCAGCACACTAGTGCATTCAGCACATAATAGGCATCTCAGGCCAAATTCCAATCTAAGTGCGCTCTCCTCAATATACCCACTCTCTCAAGCTTGGCGCTGATATCGTGGATCGCCGAAAGGGCTCACGAGCTAATTGGACTTGTTAGTCGCACTAACAAAACTATGCGAGCATTCAGTCAACCAAGCGTTCACCAATATCCGCAAACAAGCGCCGGCTGAAGTCCCATTACCAGCTAGCTCGAAAGCTTTGTCTCCCTTGAACGGCCTTAGGAGGCAGCGATCAAATTTTGTTGTGTCTATCCATCGGCCATGAGACAGCGCGCGACAGTTCATTCTGACGTCCCTTGACAGAAGCGTTCCCTCGATGAGCGGAACTAAAACAAAATGGAGAGCAGAGCACAGCTCCACTTGGAAGGGCGCTCCAGTGGCGGGGGAGATGATTAATACAGCAGCAGTGTCGATAGGATATAGATTGGATGAGAGAGGAGTCCGGCTGGATCTTGGCCGAGTGGAGCGGGCGACTGTAAACTAATGCTTGATCTTAGTGGCGCGCAAATTGCATGCTCTATGGTTGAGGGAAATTGCTTTCTATTAGAGAAATAGAATGGCGATTGTAGTAGCGAAAGTTAGCTTATGTAAGCATGTGAGATACTTTTACATTCGTTCCCCTCACAATAGCTGTGAGGGAGGAAGAAGAGAGGCTAAGAGGCAATGTAACAATTGCCAGAGCGAGAGAACTACGGTCATAGACCCAGCAATCGAGACGTCTAATGCCAAGTCGCCTCCGAATGGTCGACATTCGCGCCCAAAGGGTAGCCGATGGAGCGGTTGGAGTAGGTTCATAGCGGTTTCTATTCGTGAATGCAATACAGTTGAAGCCGACTCTGAGTGCAAAACAAGCGCGCAAAAAAGCCTCGCCCAGCTGGACAACAAATGGCCCCTCTGACCAAACTGAGCAGCCAAGCTTGCTCACTAGCTCCTCTAGCAAAATACTGCAAGCACGCAAGTTCCGAGCTACTTCCTGTGGACGGAATTTATTGTTTCTCTCTTCCATTCATGAGCCAACTGACTAACTGCTCGACTAACGGGCAGTCAGTCAGTCAGTCAGCGAGACTGTTGTGTGATGATCGGGATATTTACTCGCTGGCCACCGCTCGTCGAGCTCGTCGCCGAGCTTAATCATGGGCATGGAAATTCAAACCCTAAGCATGCGGGACCAGTTTGTGGCAGATGCAATCTGAATTGCAACAAATATGTCCAGCTGCTGCCTCCGCAAAATTGGAACAATTTCAGTTTTGGTCAAGTTTGGAAAATCTTCCGACAATGGAGGCATCCTAACGGACTTGGTTTGCGCAAAATTTAGGCTCCAGTCCAACGTTTGGTCGGAACGTTGTCCCTCTGTTGAGAGCTCGATGCTCTGGAGCATACTGTACGAGTGCCTAGTCCGCAGCTTGGAGTTGAGCCGCGAGCTCCTCTTGATGTGAGATTGAGGCACCAGAGTGGGTCTGTCGGTTGGGTGGCCGTGACTGCGGCAAGTGTTCGGCCTTGCTTGAACCATGGCCGCAAATGTCGCTTATAGTCCCCTTTTTGTCCAGCCCCTAGAAGCGCCTCCAATCCCAGCTGGAACGGCCCCGACTATCGATTCACTCACTCGAGTAGAGAAAGAAGGCCATCACTGATCACGTAGCCTCTTAGAGGAGTCTTCTCATTCAGAGGCGGCCTAGCCTGATTTGCATCAGTGACGAGACTAGGGCATCTACGAGCAAGATAGCATCGCGCTCTAGGTCTGATCAGAGCACCCCATTGAGTGCCGATGTCGCGCAGTAGGCACACTTGGGACGAGGTGGGGCCAAGTCAACAAAATCTCGTGTTGTTTTCTGGCGTGCGGATAGGAACCAGTTGGTTTTTGTTTGGTTTTGTGAAAATTTGTGACCGCCCCTGGCGCTTTCGCTCTCTCTCACCCTCGATGCTGTGGGTGGAGCCAATGACTGTTAACTTTCAGTTTAGATTTTGAGGCCACTCCCCATCGTCTACGCTCAAATCTCGGCCAGCTGGGAAGCTTTTGCCTGGCCACTGCTTTCGCTTTTGGCCAAGTGAGGGGCGAAACTCGTGAGAGACTTCATCGTTCCTCGAGTGAGGAGCACTTGCGTGCAAAGCGTCCGCGAACTTGCCAGTTTCGCCCCCACTGACTTAGTGGGCGCTTCACTGGTGGTCACTAAATGAGGCCACTCAGAGCTGTACAGCTTTCGAGCCACATCGAAGGCTGAACCATTACAATCCGAGTGAAGCCATCCACTTGCTCAAGTCAGGTAGGCGGCCAGCCTGTCGGATGCATCTTGGGTCCCTAATCGGATGTTATATTCCTTCGAACTAGGAATTTGCGGTTAGCTATCAGTCATTATTTAACATGTGCCCACAGGAAGTCCAAAACCAATTCGGAACGCGTGTTGGCGCTTGTAAACTAGTTTATCTTTGGTCTATAAACCAACAACGTGAACTAGGCCATCGAGCACCCGTTTGGTGAGGTAAGCGGGCGCTGAACTGTGGAGCAATGGGACGATAGACTCACACCAGAGGCTGGTAAAAGCTCAGACTCAGCTGATGATGTTAGCCGAAAAAGATAAAGAGCCAGATTGTTCAAGCTCCTCGGAAGGTAGCTAGGCGAGGCTCAATTTGTATCGGCAGAGAGCCCCACTCGTCTTGTATCCTCAAATCCATTAGATCTTTTTTCCCCTTTGTTCTGGGGCAATTTTTAGCTTCCTTTCGCCGGCGGCACTAATGGATTCTGGTGCGCATACAAACCATCTAGATCCAGACAAACCGTCTCTCGTTTCCTGGCCGAGCATGTTTTATGTCGAAAATAAAATTTCACTTGGCGTCCAGCGGGGCGTCTGCTCAAATTTGCTATTCGCCTTCGCAGTCCGTTTCAGAATGGGCGTGTCTAACGAGAGAGGTACATTTGCATGCCAAGGTTGGGCGCACTTGCGAGGCTGATTTGGGGCCCACTAGAGCACTTAACGTGCACTATGTTGGCGCTTGATTCTGCTTAATTGGAGTGGCTAGCTTGCGCGACTCGAGGCTCAAGATTGATGGCCATGTGCTCGCCAAGCAAACTGATTGGGCTACTTCCGCACTTAACAATACCCTTCTACTCACCAGGCAAAGGTCGCCAGTAGATAGACTGGTCAAGTAGGTGACAAGTACTTGACATTTTGGGTAGAATCTAGGAGAGAACGCGTGACGATTGCTCGTTTAAGCTACAGCGAAGGGAATTGGGAGCATTTTTCTCTTATCAAAAGCGTAACACCCCCGAGATAGAGCACCGTGTGTACAGATGTAGCAATCTCAATCTTCATTATTGGCCCACCCAAGGAGCTGATTGATAGTTTACACGTAAAAGGTGAGCGAATCGTTCGGTGAACAAAAAAGCTCGTGCTTCTACATGAACAGGGAGCACTCTTCATGATGATTGATCCAATATATCTCCAGGTTTTTCTCTTATAGCTGTCTGTATGTTTTGAACGGAATCTGCAGTGGACGAACCGGGAACACCAACAAGGGGGTTTAATCTTTTTAAGCGTCCATCCGATTGATCATGGGACGGCTGTTGCCAAATTGATGGGCTCAACTAGATGGATTTCTCCTCGCCTCCTCTGTTCTCAAACTCTAAGATCAACTTGAGAGCCCTCGAGTCTCATTCCAATCGACTCAGAAGGGTTCTGATATTCACTGATCTCTACCACAGAACTCGTTTGCTGAGCTGCGGATAGAGTTGCCTCAAGTTTCTGGCCCTCGAAAGGCTCGTACAAGTTCAATTTGGGCGAGAGGATCTCGCAAATCCAAGCCCGCAACCGAAATCATCGTTTCCTCTGCCAGCTAGCTAGCTTACTCTATAGTCTAAAGTCGGTAGTGAGTAGACTTTCTGGCCGGATGGAATCAGCGTAGAGAATGATCATTTTGCTCATTAGCAGTCAGGCAAGCTCCTCCACCGCAACCGCTCGCGGCCACTCGTTCGATCTTTTGCTCCCCATCCATAATGATCATCAATATAAATCAGATGAAGCGCTTCTCGCCCCACTGCCTCCACATATCCTCTGAGGCTTAGATAAAATCTGAGCTCTCTTGTCGCCGGCACTCCTCCCTCCTGATTGCGTTCCTTCCTCTCCTCCAAATACCACAACTGAACTCGCTCGAACAGCGAGGATTTGTCGCACTGAAATATATAAAGTGCGATGCAATTACTCCAATTGAGTTGCCTGGCAAGAGTGCTTGGGGCTCCCAACCGGCGACCTTGGATCAACTTGAAGGTCACTGGCGGACAATTCAGCTGGCGCTCGAGTTGCGGAGAACTAAGTGGCGCCACCAGCACAACTGGCGCCCGGCGCCACACAAAGAGTTGTGCCGGATGTTTCCCGCCATCACAATGGCGGCCAGCGAGATTGTTTCCTCATGCTGAGGCTTCCGGCTTTGGGGCTAGAAAGTGGCTGAGAGGCGTCTCGAACTTGGGCGCAACTTGGCCATTGCTGTCACAATAACTATCGCCTTCAACAGCAATGGTTACAATGGCCATCATGGGCCACCATGAGTGGCATGCGAGGTGCCGCAATCGAAAGTTCTTGTCTGCAAAATTTTCAATCACGTCAAGTGCAGATTCTAATCTAATTCTAGCCTCCTCGTGCGAGTGTTTCACGACCCTAGGCGCTTGTCTTGGCTTTCGCCTGCCAGGCTAAGGCTGGTGGCGGCTAGTAGTTTGTGCTTCAATCTTTCTTTCGGGCTCGAGAGGACCTTTTTCTAGGCACGCAACGTTCGCGTCATCCAGAGTCCGGATACAATCGGAAATTTCGATCTTTCCTCGACACGAGTCCGTTCCTAGTTCACTGCTAGATTCGAGTCCGAGTTTGGACCTTAAATCCTCGAGAGGGTTTAACTGGAGGGTATGCCAGAAGGCGGCTTGAGCAGATAATTGATAGTGCCCAGTTGACACAATGGCCCCGAAATGTCTCACATAAACCTGTGCTAGCGAGATGGATGTTGTTCTTACGAGCGCCACAAACTCAACCCCTAAAACGTTCCAAACCTAAAATTTCTCTCCTCCCCCTGGCTCGCTGCATCCAAACACTCTAAAATCAAACCAAAACACAAACCATAGCTGCGCCATTGTAAAACCGCAAGGATTGAATCGCGAGCTGGAGAAACAAATCGTTGATAAAATTCTAGGCGAAGGTTATGATAAAAGAATCCGTCCAAGTGGAATCAACAACAAAACTGGCCAAAATGGTAAGCGAGCCATTGGCTGTTGTCTATTCTGTTGACTGTGGAGAGGAGCTTTTGGTTTGAACTGGTCAAGTTGGATTCTAACAAACTCAACAAATTTCAATCCGCCCAACAACCGCCAAACCCAAAACCAGACGGGCCAGCGGTGGTGCGAGTCAACACTTTGATTAGGAGCATTTCAAAGATTGACGACGTCACTATGGTTAGTTGTCCTTTAGTTGCTATGGACGCGCCCGTCCGTACGCCTTATCGTTTTAAATAATCTTTGCCAACGATGCTTCTAACGGCTAAATTCAATTCAATTCAAACCTGTGGCCACCATTCTGGCCTGACTTTGTAGGAATATTCAGTGCAGTTATCGTTGAGACAGGAATGGGTTGACGAGCGTTTGGCGTTCAACAAAATGGCTTCGTACAAAAACTACAACATAAACTCAATCACCTTAACGGAACAGGAAAGACTCTGGAAGCCGGATTTGTTTTTTAGAAACGAAAAAGAGGGCCACTTTCATAAGATTATAATGCCCAACGTTTTGCTTAGAATCAATGGCGACGGTGCTGTCCTGTATTCAATTAGAATATCGCTGGTTCTCGCTTGCCCAATGGACTTGAAATACTATCCGTTGGACAAACAAAACTGCACCATTGAAATGGCCTCCTATGGTTACCTGGACGACGATCTCAAGTTTATTTGGAAGGAGAAAAATCCCGTCCAAATTAACCAACCGCTGACTTTGCCCCGTTTTACTCTTGAAACCTTTGGGACTGCATTCTGTACATCAAGAACGGCAACTGGCGCGTATAGTTGCTTGCGCGTTGATTTAATCTTCAAACGCGAGTTCTCCTATTATCTAATTCAAATTTACATTCCCTGTTGCATGCTTGTCATTGTATCGTGGGTCTCCTTTTGGCTCGACCCAAACGCAATCCCGGCTCGCGTTTCCCTTGGAGTCACAACCCTGCTTACAATGGCAACCCAAATATCAGGTATAAATGCCTCATTACCGCCAGTATCCTACACGAAGGCCATCGACGTTTGGACTGGCGTTTGTTTGACCTTTGTATTTGGCGCCTTGCTAGAGTTTGCGCTGGTCAACTATGCGTCAAGGAGCGATGCCCATGCTAGGATGCAGCAGGCGCGCCAGGAGGAGGAGCTCAGGGCCAGGGAGCTAGAATTCCAGCAGCGCCAGCAGCTTGCCGCGGCAGCAGCGCTCGCCCAACACCAACAACGGAACCACCATCATCATGCCCAGTACGCCACCTATGGGGCCAACCAAGCACAGGTGAGTCCCGCTCGCCTCTACTGGGCGAAGTGCTCCAGCCTTATCTCCCATCCTCCATCTCTCGCTCCCAATCCATTCATCCACTTGCGTCTGCTTCGTTGGCGCTGAAGTTCAATGTCACTTGTATTGGCTCTGTCAGGCAACGAAACAAAACTAGCAGAGTATAACTTTTCTAGCTTGAAATCGAGAACGACAGCTAAAATTCGCGGCTCCAATTTCGAAGCCCATTTCTTCTGCTCGAACGGCCCCGCTGAGAGAGCGAGAGAGCAAAATCGGCCTTCGTCCCTCTCACTCTGTCCATCTAGCGAGCGAGCTTTCCAGCCGGCCAGCTAGCTTACAACACTTGACGGCATGAAGTGTTCGCATTTGCTTGCCAGCCAGCCAGCCGAAAATGATCTCGGCGTTTGCGCGATCATCAATCATAGAACAACTATTACGCCCTAGCTCGTGCAGACGACGCAACGCTTCCCACTGGTGGCGAAGGCCGTCCAAGTATCTCCTTTGGCCCGGATTCCCCATTGGCTAGGCACAAATCTCAGAGATCCAACTGAGCTGGGGCGCCCACACACACGGGTTGTTCGGATGCTGGCACACATAAGTGTGTGCGCGCGTGTGTACCTAGCGCAAATGTTGCTCATTCTCGAGTAGTCTTGGCGGACGGGGGCATTTGCATTTCAGTTTTGGGGATTTGAATTACAGCGCCGAGGCCAATGGGCCAGTGTGTGGCGGATTGGCAAACATTTGCGCGAGCTCAGTTGGCGGCAATATCGCTTCTGCAAATGTTGCCACTCTGCCGATGTTGCAGCCACCCTCGAGATCGTCTGGGCGCGCGGGGCAAACGTGTCGCTTGTTTTACAATATAATGCCGCCCATGTTGCTCGTTAAGTTTGCGACAATGGATTGCGCCGAATGGTCGCAGCAATTGTAGTGAGCCGCAAGCTTAGCCTAAGATGACATTTAATCCCAACCTTGCCCGGCCAAACTAATGACCTTATCTCCAATCCTCGTTGCATCAATTTCCTCTCATCGGCAAACCCCAATGCTTGCAGAAGTTTGCCGTAAATCGTCAGGACGGCTTCATCCAGGCCAACGGTATCAAAACGCAGGCCAACCAGCTTCAAGGTCAACAGCAGCAGCAGCAGCAGCAGCAGCCCAACGACAACTCGGCAATGGGAAATAATGGCCCACTCAACCAGGCGAATGGCGCCCAACAGCAGCGCCAGGAGTACACAATCATAAGTGAGCAGCACCAGAGCGACAAGCAACTACTACTCAATGGGCCAGCGGCCATCAACAGCTTCCAACAGTTCAACAGCAATGGATCGGCTAAACAGTGCGAACTGCACCATAGCCTCCTACATCCGCTTGCAACCCGTACAACAGCAACCGCAAGCTCGAAGAAGAACGTAAACTTTTGTCGCGCTTGGCTAAACAAGTTTCCATCGCGAAGTAAACGAATTGATGTTATATCGCGCATATTCTTCCCAAAAATGTTTGCCCTCTTCAATTTAGTCTACTGGACGACCTACCTATTCAGGGAGGATGATACTGTGCGATCATGAGCCTCATACTCATCCCCATCCCCATCCGGAACAAGAATGGGGGAGCCCAACTCAAGCTAATGGAAATTTTCTAATTTTATGATTGCGACTTGGCGCCTTGGTTTGGTTTGAATTTGTTGGTCGGTCGGTCGGTCGGTCAGAGAGTCAGTCAGGTGGAGGAGGAATTGGAAGTTTGTCGGAAGGAAGCGCACACTTCATAGTTCAGGAAACGGAATTGCAATTCAATCAATTGAAAAGATCCATATCAAACGATCAACATTAGCGCGCGCTTTATCAATATAATGTTATCAACATAATTACAAACACAATGCACATAGACTTTGCCAGACAAATGAGCTTAGGCAAGACCATTAGAGTTGTATACATGTAAATTTAATTGTTAGCCCTCATGGCGGCATCTAGTGTTGCAAATGAGAAACAAACCAGCCTAAATTACACAGAATATACTATCCGGTTTCAATCATACAACTAATGTCTCTATCTACTACAACGCGAATCTATTCGACGCAATCTTGGCATCAGTTGAGGTAGCGTAAGCTCGCATTCGTTTTGTACAGCGCCAACATCCTCTGTAGCGTGGAGATCTGCTTAAAACGGGTAGAGCTTTTCGCGTGAGTTCGTCTTCAAACGAGATCTCCTCTTTTGTCAAGATAACCTTGATCATTTCTCTTGGCTCGCTAGACCTCGAAACTCGACGGACACGAGTAGATGGTAGTTTCAGTGCGCTCCTTTTACTTGCAATAACCAGGTAGTAAGCTGGATTACCTGCCATTGTAGAGTCCTCTTAACTAAATCTATTGCAACTTACTTACTTCATAATTCCATGAGCCAAAATTGAAACAATGTCTCTCTTTTGACCCTCTCCTCTCACTGCCGACCCAGAAGCACATTAGCCCTTCGGCACCCAGCTCCTTAACAGACAAATTTTATGCTTGACAGTTCACTCGAGAGGTCCTAGAGGAGACGATCAGTTTGCTCAAACAAGCTGACAGAAGTCGCAGTTGGTTGATCAGTTCAGCGTAAACTATACACCTCAATGAATGCGCCCGAACTAGGATGAGATCCATATGTCAAGAGCAGGATCAGCACTTTCACGGGTATGTCTTGGATCAAGCGTTCCACTTCCGCTGGTTAGATCCTTGGACTATATTGCTTTTCACTATTCCAATGAGAGCTCCTCAACGACTTGCAAATCAAGCCAACATTATTTGTGCAACCGTGCTTGAAGAGGCCCTCCTGAGCCGGGAATCACCTCTGCTGACTGCTGTCGATGAAAGCTGGTGCATACCTTATGTTCGCGCCCCACCTTTTTGGCACGAGTTTATCGATTGTTCATTTACTTGAACGACACTTGTTCGGTCCTGTGACTTAAAATCGGTTATCTTAATAATTTTTGTGCAATCCTCTGATTGCTACTATCTCTATCTATGTTTGCATATATTTAAAATGGAATATTCATAGATAGGCGGACCCACTCGGGCCGCGATAGCAGACTATGCCACCGTGCAATTCGATCGTCCGAATAGGATTGTCGTCGAAGATGTGTCAATTTCCACTCTCGGCAACTAGACCCGATCAATCAGATTCGAGCCAACCTCGATCTGAAACTACGCCCTAAATTAGTCGTCTCAAACGTCAATGACACCGAGAGCATGACTCTTGGTTGTGCCCACCACTGGTGTAGAACCAGTACGCCATGAAGGGTGATTGATCTAAGATTAGGCTGAGGCTACGTTTGTGCCAGCCCACACTAGTTAATATTTTTTCATCAGCCTTCCGAACAACCCAGTCTGTGATGCCAAGGACAGATTTAATCAACCCTGCATCTGCAAAATTCAAAACCAAAAATAAATGTTTCCGTGGCAAGACAGATGGCCGGTTTAATTTTGAAATTTCGCGCCAAACTAAACAGCCGAACCTAGAGATGGCGCCACTCTTGAGGTTCTCCCACGAATTCTCCCGCTCTGCGGTCTCAACCGAAGCGATGAGAGTAACGAATACGAGAACCAAGAGTCGGCGGATCAAAGTCAGGATTCTTTGTTCTTATCCTGCCAAGTGTTGGCCAATGTTCACTCTAGACATCAAATATAAGTGGGTGACGAAAGCGAGAACAAGTGTACGTCTTTTATAGTAAGCCGATTGGCGTAACTCTTAGGGATACAGACAAGAGTTGGCTTTTTCGGAGTCAATGGAGCCGAGGAAGCAAGAAGTATTGGCAGAGGCCGACTTTTGTTGTCGTTGGAGGGCTAGGCAATGGCACCCATGTGGCCACTGGCCATGAAGCTCGAGCGTTTGAGGGAGAATTGAATTGGATTCTTTATAATGACCGCCGGGCCGCCTCTTAAATCCAGCCCAAGTTTAGGCCTGTGGTAAAGGCACAATGTTCTCGAGAGCAGGGAGATTACACGGATCAGACAAGCAGCGTCCAGCCATCCATCGTTGTTATATCTACTCAGTTTGGCTATCCCTCTACGTCGGCTAGATGGAGACTACGCCGAGCGTCTTAGTTTGGCGCAATTACAACCATTGAACTGACCGCTAATGGATTCTCATTCTCCTCCCTCGAAACGTCTCTCCAGCTCCACCAACCGAGCACCTGAACCAGAAAAACAATCTCTCTGCCATATGCGGCCGTCATGGCAGCAATGGCTCAAACCGAGCCGGCTCGCCCTTAATCCTCAAGGCGGTTCCAGTCAAAGACAACGCCCAGGTCGGGTACCATGAGGAACCGAGAATCGGAAGCATCTCTTTAGAGTCGGCCGGCGTGCACAGGCCAGCGCGTTCAACAGGTGGGCGCCAGCCATGGCTGATACTGATAGCCAATCAATCAAATCATTGACCGTCGGTGGGCTTCAGGTGTCCGTCGGATGGGCATGCTCAGTGCCACCTCAGAGCGAGCCGCCCGTCCAAATCGGCCTCTTCCGGCCGCTCGGTTGCAAGCTGAAGTAATGGAAAAATCGACCCCTACATGAGCGCGAAACTTACGACTTGTGGGCAAGAAATTCCGTTCGTTTGTCGGCCAGACAAGACCATACCTGGGACTTTTTTCTAGCCCAACAAACTTGGGGCGCAAACAAGCGAAACATGAACCTCGGGCAGCTGTTTCTCCTTTGCAAAAAGCTTATCTCCTTCTCGTCCTCCTCCTTTCCCCCCCCCCACGGCAGCAAGAAGTGTCCGTGTCGATGATGATTTAGGACCCACTGGTGGCAGGTATTCAGGTATAGCTTCAGAGCGAGCAGGAATTCCTGTGGCTCGCTTCCTAGTCACAAAAGCGGCCAAAGATGATGCAGCCGATAAGCTAGAACCTTTTCGCTTTCGCCTGTCGCCCGGTCCAAGGGTGGCTTGTTTGCCTGTGGGCCTGAAAGTTGTTGTGAAATCAGTTTACTGGCCGGCAAGTGGATACACATGCTTTCAAAATTTCATGCGCACTTCTGGCTAACGTGAAGCAAGTCACTCCTCTCGAGCACGATCCAAGTGGAACCCGGTCAACTAGTGCTCGGCCAGCCAAAGCAGGTGAGCTATGGCTGGCGTAAGCTAGCCGAGAAAATCATGGTTCCGATATTGATTTACCGAGGCGACGGCCAGCGGCTTGTAGAAGAAGGTGAAGGTAGAGGAAGGAGCCCATTCTTGCTAGCAAATGGCTCGCTCGAGTTGCGCGCCCGGAACAACAATGCAATGTTCCGCATCAGCTGGGCCAAGCTTGATAGAGAGTTGGCTCGCAGCCCATCGCAGGTGAGTTTCGATGGCCGACGTCATCGGGTTGCCCGTTTTGTTGGAGGAAAAAAGTGAGTCCAATCACAAGTTCAAACGCGTCTTCGTCGTTGCGCAGCCGCTCGCCAAAGGTCGTTGGAGTCGATTGATTAGTTTCAACTGATTCAATTGATTGGCAAGCTTGTTAAATGGAGCCGAGCTCGGCGTGTTAGGCTGCCCGGATTCCTGCCCAGAGCGGCGACCACCATCGGCCGGCTCTAAACTGGCCAGAGTCCGCGAGGTTGGCCGCTTGCACTGCTTGCATGAAAGTGACTCCGCTTGGCTAGCTACAGTGGATGGCGGTGGTGCCAAAAATCCGACCCTCTAGTGCGCGGAAGTCATTGGGCATGGTAAGTGCTCTTTCGTTGTTGCCAATCAGTAGACGGCTAGTCTGGCTCGCACCTTGCCCGTTCGGCCCGCCGCCGTCTCACCTCCCTCATGATTGATTCTCTAAAGTCTAGACTTCCCCTGAGTTGATCCTGACGCCTCCACCACCGCTGCCGCCACTTTCCTGCTCTGCTTTGTGCCGGCAAATTTGCCAGCCCTACCTACACATGGGCCAAACAAATCGATTAACCCTAACTAACTGGCCAACTAGCCGGCCGAGGCTGACATAAAATCGATGCCGGTGGCTCCACTTTGCCGTGTTCGCCGGCTCTGCAGGCATGAGGGTGGCTCAGGTTTGCCGCTAACAAGCGGTGGCCAGTTATAGTACTCCAGCCGGTTTCTAGTTCCAGGCGCAAGCGATGCGTCGAAACGTCTTACGTAAGTCGATCCATTAGCTTCCCAAGACTATTGGTTCAAATAAATTATGCACACACAAGCTAGCCTGGTGTGTTATTATAATTTGCTTGTATCAGCTTTCGTCAGTTGCCGGAATGAGGCCAGTTGTGTGGCATACAGAGTGGCCACCGGTTTAGTGTGTCTAGCTGAGCCTTTTGAGCCCCCCAGGCGCGCGTCGTTGCTCGGATAAAGTGGAAGTCGGATTTGCGGTTGCCCACCTGCCACCATAGAGTTCGGTCGGCTTCCTGGCGTCGCTTGGCCAGGTGAGACCTCTCTGCGGTCTGAGTGCTCATGGAATCAATAAGAGGGCCTGTCTATCCAACCCTCCATTCAGTTTAGTGGATTTGATTTTAGATTCAAGCCGAGGGGGAGCAGCGCAGTGAACCGACGAATGGCAAAACGACCCCTCCATCCGCTGTCACTCATAGGTCACGATATGCAAACAACACTGGCTTGCATGTGGCGGCTATCCTCATCCCATTGGCTTGCCCGCCAATTCTTGCTCCGAAATCTTGGAACAGACAAATTTGTCCCCTCGAATCGAGATCATCCCGCCGATTTCTCAGGACAGAGGCGCTCCAGCTGCCAATTGAATGAGTTGAGCCACAGGTGGAGTCCACGATTGCTACCATTCTTGGCCGCAGAACAAATCTGGGCTTGGTCTCAACAGTGCAGTTCAACAGTACTAGAATGGTAGCAGGGGAGGGCGAGTGATTCGCGCTAGCCTAGTGTAATGATACGTTGCGTTCGAATGGAACGCTCATTTCTCTGACCACAAGCTAAAGTTTGCCGCTCGGAATCAACAGGTAAACTTGACCTCTCGACAAGAATGGGTCAGTTTTAGGCTTACGCTCTCCTGGAAAACTGCAATAACTCGCCGGCGCTGATATAACAAAACTCGGAAGCTGGCCATTATCTTTGCCTGTAAGTGTTCCAAGCTTAGACCCCGACTTTATCTGTTTGACTAAATCTCTCTCTCCCTCAGTCTGCAAAGCCCCTGAGACACTGTCATTGGTGCCGCCAGCCGACCGACCAACCGACAGGTAGTGAGATGGCGCGAGTTGCAATTCTCTTCCTCTCGACCGTCAATAGCTGAATCAATCGCCAACCAACTTGAGGGATCCGGACAAACTGTTACTTGATGGGAAACACAGAGATTGTTGTCGTTGGCGGTCGCCATTGTCTTTGGTTGTAGCTGTTGATTGAGGGATAGATAGAAAAAGCGACCCGCAAGTGTTTTGTCGGCTCGCATCGCTGGTCTCAAAGCAAGAAGGTCAATTAGTGGAGTGCGCAGAGTTGCGTTTCCGCCAAACCTGGGCCAAATTGCTTATTGCTGGCGAGTCGTGTTCGAGGAAGGTAGAGGAGGGAAGATCGCACATGTTATTAGATACGAATCTTCGAGCGGCAAAATTTAGTCCAGCTAAATGGATACCAAGGCTCACGCGCCTACTGCTTGCAAACCATATCAGAGCCTTAGTTTCAGCCGTCGCCGCCGCCGCCACTTATCTATGCATATTCGAGCTAACCGCCCGTTGATCAAGCAACCGCTGGCGGCCAACCAGGTGCTTGCGCGGCCTCGATGGCCATTTGCATATGTAATAGGCGGCAAACTATTGTCTCGAACTGGTGAAATCAAATTACACATCGAGCTTCCATTGCTGGCGCGCCAAATTCTTAGACTGAGAGATAGATCGCGTTGCTTGCCATTCTCGCTCTCGGCGTCCTCTAAACCGATCAAGATCTAGCTTGAGCTAGGGAGAGCTTCTTGCTGAGCTGATGGCGGAAAAACCAACAGAGGCTGGCCACCAGAACACAGTGTGTCCCAGAGTGCTCTCTTGCGGCCAGCTTTGGCAACCTTTTGGAGGGATTCGAGGCAAATTCAGGATTCGTGTTTGCCGCTAAAATAGCCCCCAGTCTCTTGGGTGTGTTAATGAGCTAACAAACTCGAGCTCACCTGACCGTCAGACAGTACGATTTTGCTGGCGCCATTTAAAACGCTTCCAGGCTAATGCAGCAATCGGCAGCATGGGCTCGAAATCCATCCTATTGGCAATCGGAGAGAGAGAGAGAGAGGAGCCAATCGATCGAGTGAAAGCCCAAGCAATGGCTTGGGCGAGGGCGCTAGCCAAGCCGAGTCGACCAATGGGGGCGCCGTTGCAGTCGCTGGTTACCGCCACAGCCGCCACCTTAACGGAAACGGGCGACGCCGCTTGAGGGCGGATAATTTATAGCTCCTAGCTGGCCTTTGTCGGCACTTCCCTCCTCCACTCGCCCGCAGTGGTTTCCGTCGCATGAATGAACGGTTGTAGAGCTGAGCAGAGGCAACCTGTTGCGATTAGAATCAGCTCTCTGGCAGATGGGCACCCTCAATGCTGCCCTGCTCTGGTTCCGCCCTCCAACGAGCCAAACTTTCCACCAACACCACTTACTTGCGTCTCCTGATCCACTTTTGATGGGCAACCTTGAGGGGCAGACCAAATGATGGCTCGCTTTCGTGCCGGCAAGTTCCTGGTCTCTTGCGCACCGCCGGACATGGTGCCTTTCGGCTCCCGGCGCCAATTTCAGGTGCAACAGTCTCAACGCTCGTTGAAAACTGACGAACTGTGGGACATGCTCGCAGGAAGGAGCCTTAGAATGGCTTCGAGCTCCACGACTGGGCACTTTCATTGGCTGAGCCAAAGGCGGCCGACGCCAATACGCTGCCACCGCGCTGCTGGCGCCAGCCTCGAAATCTAATAATGGTTATCGGTCCAGCGGGCCGGCCCCACTCACCTGTTGCAGGGCCGGCTGCGCGCAGCAAATTGCACGAACTCTGGCGCTGCACGAACAGAGCCCACAAGCGGGCCTTCGATTGGGACGGGCACTGGCCAGTCGCTAATTTGGGCTGTCGTCGTTCAAAGTTACGATCGCCAGAGGGAGAGTTTCCTCGCGCGCTCACCTGTTGGCGCTGGCGACTGGCCAGGTGAGCGCGCCGAATTGTTTATTGCCAAAACTCTCGCTTTGAGAGCGCCGAGCGGCCGCTTTATTGCATCACTCAACATTCTAGCTCCTCCGCTCGCCCGTTTGAGTCTTCGCCCGACCCGCGGATCTCTTTCATGCGTGAGCCTCCCTTCCAACGCCGCCAATAATCGAGCGCCCCAACCAGGCGCCCCCAACTTGCGGGAGGGGTGGCTCTGGGGAGGGAAAGTTTTTGACTGCACAGGTCCAGTGTTTTATGCCGGCAGAAGGAAGCTGAAGAGATGGGAAGAGTCAAGGTGCGTTTCTTCTGCGGGCCCGCCAAGTCCAAGGAGTCCCCGAGATTGGCGGCCCGAGATAAGATTGTGAATGGAATCTGGGCCCAGCCAAGGGCCGCCGGGCGTCCAAGGAGCGCGCAGAGCAGCACTGGGGATCGATTTCAGGTGAATGCCTACGGCTTCGGTGGAATTCAGCGGCCTTGTGTATCGCGCATCATGTCAGTTTGAGCGGCCAAAAGCTCTGGTCCAGCAGAGCAACCTTGAATTAGAACCACACAACCAAGCTAACAACACAACCATTCCCTCCCACTTGACGCAACTCGTCCCCTGCGAATCATGCTAGCGAGTGCCCCACGGCTTGACGCTCATTACGGCTCCTCGCCCTCTTTCCGCTCTGTGGCCGCTCGCCTGGCGGAAGTGTTGGAGGCGCCTTAACTAGCTCCAGCCAGTAAGCCACTCTAGGGACAGGCTAGGCTAGCCTTCGCGCCGCTCCGATGGAAATCTTATGTTAATTCTCGGCTGTCTTGCTCGTGTCGACGGCCGGCCCGTCCAAGCAAGACAGACCCATTAACAATGAATACATTAGCCAGTTTGAGGAGACGGACGCGATGGAGCTCCAAGATGGATGCTCAAGGAGGGAGCGAGACTTTTGGCCAAGTAAAACACTTGTTGTAGCTAAAAGTGTGCGCGTTTAGCGGCTACAAATTGGCGGCCAAGAGGAACCGGAGCCATTTCAAGGTGGAGGCAGCTAGTCTTGAATTCCTCCTTGCCTCCACTCCACTCCACCTAGCTGGCCGCCCGTAGCCATCAACCGGAATTGGTTTGCGCCGGCGGATGGATCATTATTCTCCTTGGCTGGCCAACTAATAGAGGCAAAAGTTTCACTTGCCGGCATGGCGAGCAGGCTGGTGCGGCCTTTTGGGTAAACTTCCACCCGCTTTCAAGGCTCCCCCGGAGGATAGTTAAATTTCCCCTCCCCTCCACATCAGACGAGAAATTCTTCTCCATAGTCCACTGGACTCGCCGGCCAAACAAGCGCCAGCCTCATGGTGATCGTTAATTTTCAATGCTATATCCCCCATTGTTATATGGAGGCTGCAGCGGCGACCATCGCAACAGTTGAGCGCAAGGTGCCAAGGTGGGGAGGCCAGCAGAGGCGTCCCTCATGCAACAATAAGGCACTTTGCGCGCTTGCTCGATAATGGAATCCGCGGTCATCAAGCTCCAACATGCAGGTTGTGAGCTGATTCTAACCAAGAAGCGAGCAGCTCCCTAGTGGTCAGCTTTCTCGGCTTCCCTCTGGTTCTCCTAGTGCACAGGTAATCGAAGTTTTGGGATTTGAGCCGATTAGAGAGAGAGCGAGAAAGACCAACTTGGACGACTGTTTAAGAACCTTGGAGGCTGGATATTTCGACCATTAATTTGACTTAAAGCACAGTGCGAGAATTCATGCCAACCCTGGCTACACCGAAAGTCCACCTCCTCCCTCCAGTTCTCTCAGGTGATTGAGACTCCAACTCTCAGTGCGCTCATGGAATCCCATTTTGGAGGGCCGAAACGCTAGCTTGGAAGCGAGAAGCCACAGGTCTTGGCCGTTTGATAGGCGGAGAGCTCGTTATGATAACTGTATCTGTTGGACAGAATTCGGATTCCCGAGAGAGAAAGCGGGCGATTTTCTGGACGGCTGCTCCCACTTATCTGCGTGTGTGGCAATCAATCGATCGGATTGTTCCATTCCTACAATGAAAACAACAACTTGCACAACTCTCCGGCCAGCCTTGTCGCCCCTGAGGCAAGCTTTTATTTGCGCCACTCCTAGCTTGCCGACAGAAATCTAGCGGCTTTGGGCTAGTTGCGTAATGCAATTGCCTTGCATCTCGTATAATTGTTATTCATATTTGATCGGAAAGCAAGAGCGCAACTCGGCCCGCTTGCCTGCTTTATACAACCTCCCTTCTAAGGTTCATTGTTGCAATTGAGGCGATTCGCTCGTTGGCCACTCAAGTTGTTTGACTGGGCAGCTCCATAAACGAAATCCGGTGGCTTGCAAACAAGCCGGCCGGTCGGCCAATAAAATGCTGGCAAGTTTGAGTGGGCTCTTGATTGAGTTTTGCGCCATTGCCTCTTGCTTTACGGCGCAAATCGAGCTAGCTAAGCGCGTTGAACTTGCCACTTCAAGTCCATAAAATTATCGCCTCGCCGTTCACAGCTTCAACTCTAAAACTGCAGCCTCGCCTCCTTCCGGTGAATAGGGTATTAATCCACCAGGTTAACTTGCAAACCCAAAGGTGGGCCTCGCAAGCTTGTAGCACGCAATTTATGGAGTCGCCAAGCCAATTGAAAGTGAGCCAACTAATTGTTTGCCCTCACTAGACCACTCGAGCTCGCCAACTGGAGTGCTTACGCGCCTTGTGCATACACATAAGCTGGCTCACTTTTGTTATGTCATAAATTTTAAGCTTAAAAATGCCCCTTTGTCTTAGCTGCTGCCTCTACCTCCTCCCTGGATGCACGAAACCTCAGACGTCAAGCTAACCTCAGCGCTATTTAGCAGGGCAAAGGGCCAGGCCTAATAGTGTTGGACGTTTGCGTGGCTGCCATTAGCCTTATGTGCGGCCATGCCGGCGTGATTAGCCCACCTCCCTCCTCTTCTTCAGAGGAAACTTAAACTTGCGAGCTGATCCTCTAGCTTGCAAACAGCTCGAACGCGAGCGGATGACACCACTTGGTAGCACCACTAATGGTTGCAGACGCTCACCCCCTAATGGCCGCAACTCTCTTCCTGTTTCGCCCTCAAACCGTCTGGTGGCCATTCCTGTGGTTCCTCCCCTCGCCGCTTCCTGTCTCGCCCTCAATTCACTGGATTATTGTCGCTGGCGGTTGCGCGCATGTCGCTCGTTTGGTCCGCCGAGCGGCCGGCCGCATCGGCGCACGAACCAGCTGGTCAACAGTGGCCGCTCTTGCTCCCATGCCGCTTCCTTCCTTCCTGGCGCCCAGTCTCGCCCCTCCCGCAGGCCGCCCGGGCCAGTTGCTTGCCCAAGCGGCTTGGTTCGGCTCGAGCGCGACGAATCAGCTCACCTGCGGCCAGCCTATCCTGCAACTAATTGAATTCTATCGAGCCAGAGATTGGAGGAGGCGAAGATTCTCGCTCGCTCGTCGGCCGGCATAGCTGAAGGCTGGCTCGCTTGCCTACAAACAAACAAAATTAACTCATGCTCCAATTCAACCCAAACTCATCTGCTCCCACCCAAAATCAGATCAAGTTTGCCCACTAACAAGCGAGCCAGCGCAATTTGTCGTTGCTTGAGCTGGCCACGCTGGCCAGCAAGTGCATTCAGCTGGCCCATTGTTTCTGCAGACACAGAGCACACTGCCGCTGGTTTCACTCACCTCACCTCACCTCACCTCGCCTCACCTTACCGAAACCTGCTGCTTGCCCGGCTTGATTGCGTTGACCAACGCATTGGAAGAACAATGCTGCCATGAGCTCAAGTTTGTTCCCCTTTAGAAAGGCCCACTCGCCCTCTCTGGACCCTCTTTCAATGGGATATTTACCCTTCCTATTCTCGTCCATGGCGCCAGCCTACGAGCGCCCGCTTGTGTTAGTTAAATATTCGGCCAACCAAAATCACGAGCCCTGGTCATTGTTTAATTGCCGCTTGCTTTGGCCCGAACTTGGGCGGCCACGGTGAGCACTGCTCGACCCAGCCTCGAACTAAAGCCGAGCCAAGCCAACACATATCCACTCATCTCTCAAGCTCGACTCTGGTTTTGCTTTTTTGAGTGTTCCCACCATCAGACTTTCACCAATTAGCCAAAAGCCGCTCGGTCATTCAGGTGGTAAAACAACAAAGCGAGCAAAGGCGAACCAAGAGCGACATAAGCTGATACTATCCAACGTAACCTTAGACCATCTGAGTCCACCTGGCAGTGCCACTCAAGTGCGCTCGCAATCAGGCAACGCGCAGTGATGAGATGATAGAGGAATTGTGCCGATTCGTTTGGACAGTCAGGCCAGAGTTGCTTGGTGGGCGCCGCCAGCGGGAGGACTGGCGCGCAAATTCGGGCGGTTAGCAAACGAAACAACCCTAGCTTTTCGCCATAGAGCCACTCTCCCGTCAGCCGCTCGCCGGCCGAAGCAAACTCAACGTCTTGTGGCTTGAGCTGCCGGATGTGATATCTCTCCTTGTGTAGGCCCCTTCCTCGCCCTAGCCCATGTAAAGGCATTGGACAAATTGGCGCACAAGCGCGCCCTGGCTAACCCTTCTCTCACACCCTCTATGGGAAGTTTGCTCTTGATTTCGACTGGCTAACCAAAGTGCGAGTGTGTAATTGTGCAATACTAGCCCCGAATGCATTCATTTCACTTTTGTTTGGTCCGTTCCTTCAAATCAGGCGAGCAAATCGTGCGCCTATCAGCTGATAATTGCGCGGATAATTAGCTCGGCTCGTTTAGGCTCGTTCGAATGCGCAAGGAGGCGACCAGAGCAGGTTGACTGAGCTCAGCTCAAGTCGGTTCTGTTCCTTGAATTTCCGCCACCGTCATCCTGGCCGCAAGCGCCGACTGCCGCTCGAGCCCATAACAGATTGGTCCATTGATCGGGTCGAACGCGCAACCAGATGGGCACTTGCAGGTAAGAGAACGGGGCCAAAAGGAGGTTGTCGTCACTCGTTGGACCCTTGGAATGGATAGCTGGATGTACGATTAGATCATTACGCGACGATAAGCCTATTAATGGGAGATAAGCTCGATATTAAGAGCCTGTTGACTGGCATACTCCTACTATTAGCGTAAAACTTTTTTCGTCTCTCATGGGAAGTTTGAAGTTTCATATGGGACTCGCTAGTTCTATTCAAATGCAAGGGCCTTCGCCTTTGCAACAGCCAGTGCTGCTGCTGCTGCCTCCATTGCCATTGCTGGCGACGACGTTTCCCTAAAGCTGCCTTCTAAACGGTCCTTCTAAGGTTTAGTTCTTGTTTCCTTTGCAGGGAACGAGCGCGAGGCATCTAAGCCGCCCATTACCTGAGCGCACTTGCTCTCTTAGTTGCCCGAAGAAAGAAAACTAGACTTCTCCTACTCACAAACTCTCGTGTGTTTGTAGCCCAACAAAAAGTAGTGTATAACTGCAACCCTCTGCATGGGAACCCCGCAACCGACTCTCTCACACTTCCAAGTGGGCTGCCAAAGCCACAAGCAGGCTCACAAAATGGCAACAAGATTCAATCGATATGATACCACCAACAACTCATGTCCACTCAAATTAGCCCAACTATGACAACCATTTTCCCTCGCGATATGTTCGCGTCCCTCTCGGTCGCTGGAGTGGCCATCGCAGCCGAGTGAATGTGAAACCAGCATATAAAGTTACCATCCATCTTAACATTGTTACGACCTCTCTCATGTAATGTGAGTTAAATGGGTTACTGTTTGATGCCTTAAAAGTCGCCATCTTGCAACTCTGGTTTAATGGACGCTCATGCAATCAAATCCTTTGCGCAAAGGTCCTCCCTCCGCATAGTTCGCCCGGTCAAACCTTGAGATTCGTCGCTGTTCTTACAAAGACAAAACAGACTTTTGCTCGCCAAGTTCACCTGAAACATCCGGCCGGGCAATCGAGTTTACATGCACGCATCAACTCTCATTGTACGATCTTATTTTGTCTAAATCAAACCCACTCTTCCACTTGCCTCGAGCACGAGTCGATTCCGCCAGGCAGCCATAGGGAGGCCGGCCAAGAGTTCGCGTGAATTGAATTCAAAGCTCATTTGGTGAACTTGGAAACAAACTTTGCTCGATCGTCAAATCTCGCCCAACTTGTGCCGCGCGACTAATCTCGCCCATACTCTAACCTGTCAAATCAGCTAGCTAACAAGCTTGAAGGTAACCAGCCATTGTGGGATCAGGAAATGTGATGTAATCTTGGCGAGAGTCGACTGTTCAGCAGAGCATGTGATTGAATCGACAAACTTCTGGAAGCTATGACAATAGGTAGCGTTCACAATTCTGTCTACCTGCAACGAATGGCCTGGACGGATGGTCCATCATCCAGTGATCTACAAGTTGCGCGCTTATCGACCGGCAGGAAGATAAAGATCATCAACTCTCCCGCCCCCCAAAAGGCCCTCGAGTTCTCGCTGAGATTTAAACTTGAAAGTGCCGAGGGCGCAACGAGCGATAACCGGCCACTGACCACCATCGAGGGACAGACGCTCAATCAGGTTTGAGAGGAGGAAAAAGGAAACTTGAGACTGCTCTGCTCCAGCTGGTGTTTGACTTGGTGGCTGTCGGAGGTCGACGTAATGGCGGCCCGTTGGCACTGGCTGCCAATTCCTAGTGAATGGATTGCTCTGGGTAAAATGGCGCCAAATTTGCTCAGCTGCCGCCCTCTCCTCGCGACTGTCCCTCTCAGCGAGTGGCATCGGCCCACAATGTGTCGCAAATGTCCGCCCCTCTAGAGGGAGCCTTTTGCTTTACTCAAAGCGTATGCCATTGTGGCACCCCCATGTTGATTTGGCGCTGATTTTGTATCAAAAATCTAGCCAAACTCGGCCAGTACCTCCAGCTCCAGCCCATTAACCACTTCTGTTCTCTCTCATTCAACTCGTCAGGGATCGTCCTTCGCATGGCACAGTCGTCATTGTATAAATCTAAACTGACAAACTTTCTGCTCGAACCAGAACCTATTCGACCTGGACTCTTCGCCCAGTTATCAGGGCTCTTTTTGCCCCGCTTGCCGGTGCCTTAACCTGAGAAAACGCGCGCGCTCCCAAATGTGGGCCTGGATGTGGCGCGGAACTCGATTGGCGAATGATACGCTAATTTCTGTCCCCCCTCCCCGCTTGCCATTGTTGGAACCGGTGATTTGATACGAGTGAATAATACGCCAAGAGCGCCTTCTCATGATCGTGGAGAATGGATGGTCATCGCAAACGGGCGGGTCAAACTCTTCCTTGCTTAAATCCTGGCCACTGCAACCAGACCGGTGCTCTTCCGGATCCCGCTCATAGTGCCATTGTTGGAATAACAGCTAGTTCCTGGCAGAGATTTAGGAGGCGCATCGCATGAGGCAGATGGTCAATTAGGAGGGTGGGAAAATGGGCCTCATCCTTTGCTCGTACCTTCGAGGCTTCTTTGGACCAAAAAGGACTCATCATGATGAGTGCCTTTCTGAATTAGATTAATTTTACCGGCTAATTGTCACTCACATAGCATACACGTATTATTCATTTCAAGTGTTGAGAGGGCACAGAATGGCTGGTCGAGAGTGCGCAAAAAGGTTTACTGACCAAACCTTGGCGAGTTATCAGATTCAATTCCTCAGCTCTCGAGAGGCTGATCACATATCTGGCCGGAACGCTTGCGCGCAAAAATCGCCCCGAAAGCGTCAACAGTTCGTTAAACCAGTGACCAAAGTGTCTGGTCTAACAGCCAATCCATCGTATTCATATCAACTAGTATCGAAATAAGCATCCGACTTTCTAGAAAGTTTGTTGACTGATAATCTTGAGAAATTAGTGCGACTTGGCCCATCTTGTGAGCCGCTGTATTATCGCAGCGCGAGCAGTGCTGCCGGTAGCCAGCTTTGGTATTCTACTGTCTGGATTGGTTTTGCCTCTGACAGCACGAGAGGAAGTTTCCTCAGTTCGTGTCGAGTGAATGTTCTATAAGCCTGTGAAAGGGGGCGCAGAGGAGCATCAGAGCCTCTCGTTGCACCTGTCAAACTAAATGGAAAAAGATTGTTTATCCCTAGAGGTTCGAGTTTGTGCGGAAAACTTGACTGCCCAGCCTGGACACTGGCCCAGTCATTCCACGCATTCCAAGCTCAATCTGGATAGGTTCAGCTTGGTTTGTGATGGCGTTATCGATACTAAAGTTGAATGTGGCAAGATCTGTTCAAGAGGCTGGAGCTCGACAGCAAAGTGCTTGATATAGATGACGCGCGGGCATTGGAGCGGCCAGTTTTATAATTACGAGCGCTTGCATTTGTCAAGTGCCAGTCAATTCATTGAGAGCACATCTAGAGCAACTGGGACTGGCAAGTGAGCAGCGGGATGTTGCATATGAGCTGGACGTGCTCATGCACGAGCAGCTTGAGAAAGCTGCAAGAAACAAATGGACGCTTGTAAGTCAACTTCGGTTCCTCGACCAGTTGGACAGAGCGAAACTTGCTCACCTGAAGGGGGACAACTATGCCGTTCGGATGCTCATTTAAAGTTCGTAGGATCGTACGTTTCGTTGATCCTACCACTGTTTGATATGCAAACTTTGCAGGCCAAACAACGGTGTTGGGACCAACGTGATAAACCCAAACAGTCAACAAGACAACGGAGCCGAGGTGTGATATTTCTAACCAAGAGAGGTCGATCCTCAGCGATGTCTGGCAAGTATCCAGCAAGGACTTATTTGCTGCCTCCTCTGGAGAAACGACGAAACTCTTACTGCAGTCATAATTGCCATCACTATTAATGCCGAGGAAATATCAGATATTATTTAGGCCCGAATCTATTGGTCAAGCGAGCGTAGGAGAGCAAAACTTAATATCAAGGTATATTCGCGAGCCCAGGCAAGGAGTGGGAGCGGACAAGCTGAGGCAACTCGCTTTGGTGCCTCTGAAACTAACATCGAGGAATAACAAACCCAAAAGCGCACGAAAAAACGAATGAATACAAGAACCAAACTGACCACGAATCGAGTCCCTTTATCAGCGACTTCGCCATCCCTCAAGCCGCAGCGCGCCACACTAACACTACTGAAGCGTGAGACAAGAGCTCAGGTGAGACTCAAATCTTTGAACTGGTGGCTTTGGAAGCAGGGGGCATGCGGCGATTCTGCAGGCTGCGAGCATGCCCGCAGTGAAGCCATGAAATGGCGGGCTGGCGGGATACTTTGGGCTTTGTGCGCATGAATCTGCCATCAAACATCCAATTTCAATTCGCCCCCCCCCCTCCCTACCCTCAGGTAGACAAGAGCTCAGCTTGAGCAGCAGCAGCAGCGAGAGCAACAAGTAGGCCCGTTTGCGCAGGCCTAGCCTGCTCCTACTCCCGCCCGCCAGTCTACCTGCCCGCTCCACTGGCCGGCTGGTAGGCTGAAACTAACCAATGGTCAGCCTCCAATGTTGATAGAGCGAAGAAGGAGGATTCTCCTCCATCTCTGCCGGCTCTGCCTCCTAGTCTTCTTCTTCCACTTCTTCTTCGTCCACCTCTCCCTTGGCTTCCACCTAAGCGCGCTCAGGTTCGTCTTAAATTGATGAGCAGATTTAGTCGACTCTGAGTTGAGTTTCTGCTCTGACTCAGTTGAAAACTTATTCTCGGCACAAAGACACCAGCCTCGCTAGCGGCAACAACAGCAGCAGCAGCACTATCTTTGAAAGAAGCCATACAAGCCAAGAGGCAGCATCTGCTGCAATACCTGCAGAGACGGTAAGAGCGTGTAGCCTTGGAACTTCAGACATACATCTCACAAATGCGGGGTGAATTTCTTCCATATTCGAGAGCATAAAGCGTGTGTCCAAATAAGTTCTAAATTCAGGAAAACAGGTGCATCAAAACCAATAGTCGCTGTTATTCGTCCAAAATATAGTCAAAATGGCATCCTATGCCAGAACGTCGTCAGCTTCAACTTATAAGAATCAAATGTCTGTGTTAGCACAGGCTAAACCAGCTATAATCTCACCGCTAAGCAGCCGCAATAACAACTTTGAAACACCTTCCTCTCCAGTCTTGAGCGAAAAGCTATCAAATTTAAGATTCTCCTCAAGCAGACAAGATGTTGGGACGAGATTTGGCTGTGATCAGCAGAGAGTTAAGCACATAGAAGATGAAAGTGTGATACAAAAGCAGAACGCATCTAATCAAATGAGACAGGCAGCGGTGATGGCAGCTGTGGCTAGCCAACAGAAAGTGCGCCTCTCTGCAACTGAGAGATTGGCTTTGACCGCAAAGAAACCCATCCTGAGCCAACAGCCGCACAGTCAGCAGCAGCAGCAGCAGCAGCAACAGGTTCAAAAACAATCCTCTAATAGTTCACCTCCGGCGCCCAATCCCAAGCCAGCTCCTCTTCCCACCCTAGAGACATTGTTAGCAGTTCAACGCCAACTGCAGCAACACACAAAACAACATCTAGCTCCAACGCCGCAACAATTGGTTAGCAACAAGCAGCGAGATATTGCAACAGAGCCACCTAAGACCTTGCAAAATCTCAACAAACCCCTACCGCCCTCGCCCCCAAAGTCACCGTTTGCCCTTCAGAAGGCGAACTTGGTCATCCCGGATGACACATACGACAAAGACTTGCCCCCGTTGCCGCCATCCATCTCGCCGTCCGTGTCAACGGATGACTCACAGATGAACTCTTTGGATTCGCACCAGTCGTCCCCAGCAACAAGCCTAGTCTCCATCCCCCCGCCACCTCCACCGATTTCCTCTTACCTGCAGCAATACGACGAAGTTAGCGGCAGCAGTTGTCACCAATCAATCTCATCATCACCCTCGACTTGTTCTGAGGTGTCACTTGTTAAGCAATCTCATGCACTACAAATTAAATCAAGTTCATTGAGCGCACCGATTGATGATTGCGCTAAACAAAACTGCAGTTTCGAGTTGCCACAAGCTTACAAGAACGATGCGGCGGATGAGAACATCGGAAACGGAAGGCCTCCCCCCACTAAGGAAACACAAGCAAATTTTAAACCCCAGCATCTATCCATGCAGCAACATGAGCGCACGAGAGAACAAAACATCCGGTGCCCTGTGAAACCGTCGAGAGCCGAGCCTTATGATTCAAGCGCCGCTAATCAACAACAGCTCGACATGCAATCAACTCATTCGAACAAATCTCAGCTAAATATGCACCCCTGGCCTCACATAGCCACCATGATGGCGCAAAGTCACGTTCAACTGAATGCAACCCACGATAGTAACCCTCAAAGTGGCAGCATGAGCTTCAACCAGCACTCGTATCCTCCTCAAACTTCAAATTACAATCCGATACCCTTCCTCCCCCCGCCACCACCGCCACTGTCCTTGACATCCAATAACTGCACTGGCTTTGACGAGCCAGACAACTTCAGGTTCCCAACTCCGCCGCCACCCGACCTGTTGTTGGACGATTGTGAGGAGTTTGACAATAAGCACGACAATGAGGACGATGAGGACGACGATGACGACTTTCAATGCAAGATACCGACTCCCCCGCCGCACAGGGCAATGTCGACGGCCTCGTTTCCTGATGTCCGTCACTGTCACCAAATGCAGATTCAAGAGCAGCAGCACCAGAACAAACACAAACTTCAACAACAATCCTCCTCTCCAAGCTTCAACTCGTCGACCTTCACCGTTCCAAATCCTGCAAATGGCCCACAGCCGCCACTTCCATTTCGACAACAAGCCTACCCAGCCCAAGCGCAGCCCCAATTAACTGTCCATATCAACAACGAGAGTGGCTTACTATCGACGGGCAGCCCAAACCTCCAAAGTCGCCTCCAGAGCCAACAGCAGCAGCAGCAGCAGCATGCGACTGCCAATCATCATCACCACATAATGATGAGCCTGGCAGCCTCAAGCTCGTCGCCCTCCTCCTCCTCAGACGGCGACGGCCACTCCTCAAACTCCTCCTCCTCGACATCTGGCATCCACTCGTCCATCGATTCGCCCTCCTCCTCAAACTCAAAATTGGACGACTTTAATTATGGTGGCGCCGGCAGTGGCGCCGGAAGTATGTCGAAGCCCCATCAGTTGAGCAACCTGCTGAACCAGCACTACCATCACCAGGAGGTCCAGCATAGGAGCATGACAGTAAATGGTTTGACAAGCGGCGGTAGCATGAACAGCAGCTGCAGTGTTAGTAGCACCGGTAGCATCGCAACAATTTGTTCCTCCGCAAGTAGGCGGCCAGCTTTGAAGCAGAAGAAGAGCGTGTCCTTCTCGGATAAGGTTGAGCTGGTTGCGTGCGCCGAGGAACAATCCGAGAACCACCTACCAAATCCATTGTTGGCGCGAGTTTTAGCCACAAAGTTGCAATGACAAACTCGCAAGTCATGATATATTTTGTCTCCACTTGAGGATAAAATCGAGCAAGCTGGAACCAAAGCAAATCTCTACCTTCCTTATTCTCGCCTAGCCCGTCCACTGGCTGGCTGGCTGGATGGCTGGATGCGGCTTTAAGTGGCCAGTGCAGAAAAATGTCCACGGTCACCTCACGGACAGCTCCCAGGAGCCGGGGGGAGGGGATTGTCGTGAACTCGCTCAATGGAGCAGAGATTGTAATTGAAATGAAATTGTATCACAGCGTCTCCCTCCTTCGCCCGTTTATTCTGGCAGCAGGCTTCTGTTTGCCCCCACCGCGACCATGGCTGCTTTCTCTGAATTTTTGAGAGTTGGACGGAGAGTCGAGAGCTCTTGCTTTTTAACATTGCAATAAAAATTTGTCACTCAAATCGTAACCTGTAGGCATCAAAAGCCACTAAGCGAGCCCCAGCAACTCCTCGACCCTAGTCCCATGTCCAAGCGTCTTGCAGATCTAAAAACGCATCCCCTTGCAAGCAACGGGCCATGAGCCTGCCGCGCCAGCGAGATCGGTCTATTATCTACCACTAGAATGCCTGCATGTATTCGCTTGGTTCAGCCAGCCAATCAGGTGGCGGAGTCGAGATTGTGTGCCGATTTGATTTGAGATTTTCCATAATAGGCGGCCAGCCAATTCGAGAACTCAAGGCAGCTCGATCTGGCAACTATTTGCCGTTTGTTCAACTATTGTTGTTCGATACGCTTAACCTGCGATGGCCGACTGGAATGAGATTCAACCAGCGAGTCTAGCCAGATCTCTCTTGTTCTTGCTCATCAAGCCGATGAAGGGTCGACGAGAGAGCTAGCTTGTCGGTCGGCCCAAGGGGACGGTGCAGAGAGGGAGCGAGCAGGGCTAGGAGAGGCCGAGATCAGTACAATATGCTAATATATTCATCTTCGCTGCTTGTGATTGCAAAACGCAGCCGCCCAAATTGATTGATTCATTTGAGCCGTGGTGGCGGCCAGCATTGTTTTGCAAGCTTGTTGTTTCGGTTCCATCGAGAGCCGTGAATGTGCAAATTGAAAGCTCAGGTTTAATTTAAGCTCACGCCAGCTCTCACCTGAACTAAAAGGATATTTTGGGGCTAGTGGAGAGCCATTGTTTTATGGCTCTTGTTATCGCGTCCGCCCGGTTAGTTTCCTCGTGGCGGCGGCGGCTAGACCCTCGAGACAAGTTAGGTTGCAATGTTAACATGAGCATCAACAACAACAAAGGCAAGAGCAGGACCGATTGTCTATTTCTGTCTTACCTCCTCCTTGTTGATTTGCATAAAGACGGGGCTTATTTTTGGCCATCGGATCGAATCGAAGTCTGGCCGCCGACGCAAGGACGGCGCTGAATCCGATCGAGGAGCCAGCTGGAGCCAAGTGACGCTCCATGTCGCCACTCCCGCTTGGATTCGGGCCGTTTCAATCAAGTGCGCAATATTGGTTCATGGAACAAGCAGGCACCGCTAAGAGGCTCGACGACAAAGGGGCAAGAGCGAGCCAAGTATATGGTGCAATTTCCATCCATCATTTTTGGCTTGGGATTCGCCTGGCGCAATTGAATCGCCGCCACACGAGACTTCCATGCGAAAGGTCCGTAAGCCTTGCCTTGCTCATGAGTTCACTGAGCTTCTCAACCGTCCATTGCTGCATGTCCGCATTGCTGGCGGCAAGACTCCGGAAAGATTGAGTTGCAAGAGGAGAGGGGACTTCCTCCCATCAAGTTGGCAAAGGCCGCAATTTTCCCTCCAGCTAGCGCGCAAGTTTTCCCTTTCGACTGCCTTCGATGAGCTCTAGTGCAACGGGTTTTTTGGAGGATGAAAGGTTGAGTTGGTGCGCAAACAGCGGATTTGGTTTGAATCTCGAATCTGGAATGACAACGGGCGATATCGAGCCAGCCAGCAAGCATTAACGAGGGGGCGAGTCAACTGGTTGACAGGTTGCTTGGCCAGCCTGGACGAGCAACCGTTGTCGCTGGAACTCTCCCTTCCGACAACTTGATGGGCTTGCTCCATGGGCAGCGGGAAAAAAGAACAACAGCCGAGCGGGTTTCCTCCTCTCGCCACAATCATATCAATTCCAGTCTAATTTTTCGTCAGCAAAACGGAATATTCGCATCGCTCTCGCTTGACTTGCCGTTTCGCCTCCACCGCCATCGGCCAACCTGCTACCGCAATCATGCAATCTTGCCCAGGCCAACAACTCGAGCCCATCAAGCGCTCAACAAGTGGCTCTCGTGTCAAGCTGAAATGAAGCTAAGACGACTCCTCCATGGGCTCTCCAACTCCCAGGGTGCGAGCACCACTTTCCTCAAGCCTAACGGGGACGAGGACACACAGTGCAACGGGAATCATTAGTGGCGCCGAAAACGCCAACTGCCTCTGACCCTTCCGATCTCGAGGCAAGAGTCCTCTCAGGCATTTTGGCCGCCGCAACTCCTGTTGCTCCCTCGTTCAAACACAAGTCTTGGACGATTTTATTTCCAAAAACTCCCTCGCTGGCTGGCGGACGAGCCGAATGAGTCTCCAAGCGAGCAGGTTAGCGGGCCAAAGCCGAGCGGCAGAAGACAATCAATTAGAGTCGCCTGAAACAATTGCATCAGGTAAGCGTCCTTGCCCAAGCAGTTTTGGATGGTCCCCAGAAGCGGCGGATTCATTGGCTCGGCCAAAAGCGGCCAGCCGCCTCCAACTGGCGCTCATACTTCAACAAACTCCGCTTCTGCTGCTGCCGCTGCCGCCGCCGCCACCGCCGTCACAACAACAGCCACTCTATGGAGCTCTTTGTATTCAACTAGGCCCATTCGAAGGCCTATCGGGCCAAAGACTCATCATAATGGACACTCGAAAGGGCGGCACAATGATGGGGGCTGCGGTCGGAGCCATCGCTTGATTGATGTGTTCGGAAAAAGGTTTGCTACTTCCTCTGAAAGCGGGCAGAACTTTCAATCATCTGTTCTGCTCTCTTTCAGGAAGCTGGCCCATTGGATCGATCCGATGGGAGCGAGCCGAGCATTTTGCAAGGATACGAGCGGCTAGTATCACTCAACTCTCTTCAACCTGTTCACCTGTTCCCTTTCACTCTCCACCCCATCAGCGCCCCTCGAAAAATGTGCGTCAAGCTTCCAATTTGAGCCGCTTTCTCCCTCCTCCTCCACTCGAAAATCTCACCATCTCAGTGGCTCAAGGCCCTTCGGCGAGGCACGGAAAAGCTTGTGTCTCTGACCGCTCTCGTCCTGCCCACTTTGAAGCGGCAAACATGGAGCCGGCTCAGCATCTGTTGCGGCCTCGCGGTCCGCAGACACAGCCGACACGGCGGACCCAACCAGCGGCACCAGCTGGGCCCCTCAAATCAAGCCCATTGCCGGTCGGCCCTCCCCGCCTGCCGTTCTACTTAGCTTGAGTTTCGCTAAACTCTAGCCGGCAACATGGCATTGTTGTACGATGTGTGGCTAAAAACGACATGCTCGCCGGCCGCTCGCTTTAACATGCGTGGAATTAGCCCTTTCTATTTCTGGTTGTTAGCAAATTATCCACCTCCGTCTGGCTGAGGGAGTTGCTGGCGGCGCCGAATTGGATGGATGTGAGCGGTTGCAGTGGCTGCGGCGGCGAGGGATGAGCTCAGGTCAATTGGGGCGAATTGCCAGGTCGGAAAGGAACTGAATCGGACATCCATCCGGCCGAATAGACATGCTGTGGCCAAGAGAGTAGCCAGATTTAAGCGAGCAGATGTGATTGCGTAGCATGCTGTTCGTTTCAAATCGGCGTTGCGCTGCCAAAACAATGGCAAGCCAACGAGCCTCGCCGCGGGCTGAACAAAACGGTTGGCGTATTAGCGGCGCCTGGAACTATTCTGGCGCAAATTGGTTTGAAATGCGGCAGACATCCGAGCTGAGCGCCAGGTATGCCCGCCAGCAAGGCAGCCAGCTGGCAAGCTAGCTTGGGGCCAGCAAGAGGAGAGGGGCCGACTTTTAGTGGCGGCTTCAGCAGCGCGGCAACCATTTATCACGCGCATCCTTGGGCCAACAATTAAGCGAGCCGACAATTTTGATCTGCCGCCGCTTTGATCGATGATCGTTCTCTCTGCGTCTAATCTTTCCGTTGCTCTAGTAAGCTTATTGCGTTTCCGTCGGCCCAAAAGGAGAAGAGATTCCATTAATTTGCCTGTATTAATTCGGCAGCCAATCTATCAAAGGCGGAGTTTGCAACTCAAAGCTAAGACGGGCAGACAACTCGTCCCATCCAAACTGAAGCGGCCAACCTGTTTGGACAACAACATGGGAGCGACTCAACGAGATTGATGGTCAAATTTTGTGGACTTGAAACATCTCAATTGGAGGCGGCCACTTCCAAGCCCCGACTTACCTGCCAGCCCCAATTTTGGCGGAATGCTAATTCTAATTAGATTAGCCAGTTGTGTCCTGGATACACTTAAATTAATCAATCAATCAGTGTTTGGCTCGTGACTAAAAGTGGCGCTAAAAATGTGGGCGCGTCTCGGCCAACAGGTGGACTCTCTTGGCGGAGTAGCCTTGTTCAGTCGGTCGGTCGGCAGAGCTTGCGATGATCGATTGTACCAATTGAGCTAGCAGGGACATATTATTGCTTGCTGCCTCGACGCAACGAGCCCGAGAGCCCGACGGCCAATTTAGCCGCTCTGAAAGCTCCCTATCAAGCCTTCAGAAAACTCGAAGCTCCCGCCGACTCAAGGCAGTTTGTCCAAGCTGATGACCGTGATGATGATGATGATGATGATGATGATGACGATGATGATATAACCAAACGAGCCAAACTCTGCACCAGATTTGCTCGTTTGGTTGACTTTTACCAAGACCATTCGCCGCCCACCTCCTCTCTGGCCGACCATCGAGAGTCGTCGTGAGCGAAACATTATCTCCTATTTCGGCCAACCGTTTTGCGGGGGCCAAGCTGGCGGCCGGACAGCGTGACATGCAAGTCCAATGCAAGCGGCCAAATCGCCTCTCAAAACAAAGACTTCATCGATCACGATTCCCTCATTTGGTCCGATCGGCTCGCTACTCCCTCGGTTTGTTGGATTGAAAATCGGACCTGTTGACCAGCCATGAACGCAAGCGGATCAAGCGAGCCACTAGTTCTGCTCGTTGCGTAAGCTCAAAAGGAAAGCAGACAAACACAACAAGCTAGATTTACAAGAAAACACTCTCAAATTCAAAGTGTGGCCCCTCAAAGTGAGCCGAGCTTACATCAATTTAATCTCAATCATCTGCGCAATATCGCACAGAGGAGTCAATGGTCGGATTGATTGGAAAGGGATAAGTAAACAATACTATGCAATGAGGGCGGCGCCAGCGCAAGCAGAAAAGCGAGCTCGTCTTGGGGGCTCAATCAGCTTGCAAGAGTTGCTCAACCAAACCAGCCGCTGAAAAAGCCGCTCGAGTTCATCTTGGAACCAGAGAACAAGTTCGTTATCACCTTTGAGGCGTCCAGCTCGGCGAGAGCCTCGTTGCTATTGTTCAAGAGTCGCAGGTAGCCAAGGAAGCAGGCAACGCGTTGCAGCATTTCCTTTACGCCCGTCGAGTCCTCCATTTGGCCCAAACCGGCCGATTTCGTGCCCAACCCAAACCAATTGCGGCCAAAAGTGCGCTCGCCTGGCTCCGCCTCCACCTCCTTGTTGCTGTCCTTTCTCGACCTGAACGAGCTAAGCAGCCGATCGACCTTGCGAACGAACTTCTCTATCTGGTCCCTTGCAACTGCAATTGCATGCCAATCGATGTCTGTGAAGAACTCGCGCAGAATGGCCAAGAGCCAACCGTTTGGTTCGTGGTATACGCCAACCGCTGAGCTCGTCTCGTTCTGCTCGCCCAAACCCGATTTGGCCGCCCAAACAAACTGTTGGCCGCCGAGCGCCGCAACCAAGCAAACGCATCCGATCAACCGAACCAACCCGCCGCCCTCTTGTCCTGTCTGCCAGACCATCTCCCTGTGCAAATCACTAGACTATAAACTCTTGCACGATCAACGATTCGAATCCAAATTGATCGATCAACTGGAGCCACTCAGTTTGGGTGGGCGCGCTCGTGTTTTAGCCAGGAGTGCTCAAGCGAGCCAGAGGTGCGGCACAAACCAGCCAAAGTCGGTTAGTCGGAGCAAGCGGCGACCTTGCACTGCTTTGGATCAACAGGAGAAGCACAAGCCACTTGCTCGATCCCATGAACAAACCGAGCTTTATACCCTAGAGACGGCGACGTTTTCGAGGCCATAAAGTTGGTTCAGCGAGACAGGAAACTGGGCGAGCAGCGGAAAGCTCGTCGGATGGAACCATTTTGCTGCCGCTCGAGGAGGCCTAATGGTTTAGGCTTGTTGGAGATTTGTTCGTGCAATTTATCATCAAGAATGGGCGCATTCGTCGGCTTGAGTGCGCCGAGGAGCTGGAGTTGGAGCGAGCGGGGGTCGTAAAAGTGGCCACATCCCAGGCTCGAGGGTTCAACTGATGACGGATTGAGGCTGGAGGGGGGGGGAGGGCAACTCACTTGGGAAAAATCCACCCTATGCTGGGCCTCAAACCTGCCCTCGAAGCTCTCCAATCTCTCTCTCTCTTTCGCTCTGTCGTGCTCGCTCGCGACCTGCTCGCTTTTTGCCGCCCTCTCAGAGCAAAGCCAGCCGCCTTTATCCCATACGAAGCGAACACAAAGCCCATGCTGCTCACACACTGCTAATCCTAACAAATGAACCGCTTGAATCGGGCATAATCGATGCCAACAAAAACAACAAGTGGTCTATGATCGCCACCAGCCGCTGACCCCCAAGCGGCGGCGGCTCATGGCGGCCGAGCCTTGGCTTTGCTATCAGCAATCCTCCCTCTCGCTCTAACATCCGCGTTCAGGTCCAGTGGGGAGAGAATGATAGATTACAACCATGTGATTGATGCCTCCACCTTTACCTCGTCCGCGCGCACCAACTCAGAGCGATTCGTGAGCGACGTGCAAGTTGTTGCCAATACTTGTCACCCCTCCAAGCGCCTCCCATGTTGCTAGCCTTAATCGTCCCGCAAAGTGGTAATCATCCGCCGAGCGCCATTGGCAAGGACACTTCCGCTCACAGAGGCAAACTCAAGCACTGTGGCCGCTCGTGAGCTTGGCCACTGAAGGCCTTCCTGGCGCTGGAGTTGGCGAGCGTTTTTAATCGTGATTTACTCGACTGGCGGCCGAGAGGAAGGGAGAGAGAGAGAGAGGCTTACCTCGCTGCATCCATTGTGCGCCCTCTCCTGCCTCACTCGGCCAGCTCGCTTTGGGCCAAGCCAAAGGAAGCGGACCCAACCTGCTGTCGCTGGTTCCTTCGCTGTAGTCAGTCAGCCTCCACTTGGGGGAGGCAGCCGTTGAACGTGGGAATTTGATGAGCGGATTCCAAGCTTCTAGCCCCTGAGAGCCTTGAGAATGTGCGAAAATTTGGACAAAACTTCGGCGCTAAACATGTTGGCCTAAGCTTGCGGTCGATTCGTTTTGTCGACGGCGAACGATGGTGAGAATCGCACTTCAGGCAGGAAGTTTGTTCAGAAACCTCCGTGTGTCCCAGCTCACCTGTGCGAGCTTGCACGGCGAGTGGCGGGCTCTCGGAGTTGTTTGGAGCGTTGGCAAGACAAGCCAAGCGCTGTTAGGCGCCAACAAGCGAAAGGGACGCTGATTGCTGGTAATTTCCACAATGGACGCCAACTGCACCACGAAACGGAAACTCTCTCGTTAATTGAATGACGTTAATTATTCGCACTCAAAGTGAAAGCTGCAGCGGATTCAATTCCACTTTTGCTCACTTAGATCCGCGTAGGAGTTTTGTCCAATCCTATTCTCAGCACGAAACATATCGCCAAGAGAACTTGGCTACGACTTAGTTGCGGCCTAACAGTTGTACTGAAACGAGAGCTTTCAAGTTCCATCGACTTTTTATCGCTTTGTCGATACTAAATTTAATGAATTGGTGACAATTTAGGCCTTATAATAGCGCTTGACACGACCAAAGCCCACCGCTAACACTTGAGAGGTAAGGCTAAATGTGGTTAGTGCACGAAAGGCGGGAAAAACTGGAGAAAAGTGGAGGCGATCTCATTTCTGGACCTTCACCTGTTCGCAAGTTTCAGTTTGCTGGCTTGAGATGGAACGATTCCACTGCTGGCAAACATGGACTCTCTCAGCCAGTCCAACCCTCTCTGTCACCTCCACCATGACTCCTTTCTCAGTTCTAAATGAACGTGATGAATTCCTGGCACGAATTTTCGACCAAGTCAGCTGAGATGGAGCAACGATTGATGCGGTCTCCTAGTTTGGGAGATGAGAAAACTGCAGACTTTTCACTTGCATCTCTTTGTATGATCGCACTTGACGCACTTAAAACCTTTCCAACTAGCCCGAGCTCTCTATCCACTCCAGAATCAAGCGAGAACTACAAGAGTGGACGAATTGCGGTTTAAAACAGTCATCGAAATGGTGGAACTGAAACAAGGTGCTGCTAGCATCGATAGCGAAAACGACAGGCCCGAACTTTGACACCGGCTCCTCGAGTTTCCGCTTCTCATCCTTTGGCGAAATCCTAAGACGCTGAACTTGAGGTTGAGTTCGAGCCAGCTTCTAGCTCGTTTCTCCCTCTGGCCAGTTGCGAGCGGTTATCCAACATCAGAACGCCAGAACCTGCTCGTCCTGCCAATTTCGAGTTCAGACATCTTCATCACTCGCAGGTTTTCATTTACATCAGCTCAGGAGATGGGTTGACACTAAGGTTGCTGCAAGGCAGAGCGAGAGTTCTCATGTTCCCAAAGAGCCAAACGGTTAAAGCACGCTAAGGAGACGGGACGATTCTTTTCAACTGTCTCGGCTGGATGTGTAGGAGAAGTTTTACATAGAGCAGATTGCTCGATCCAGCGAGTAAGCAACAAGACCCCTAACTGAGTGCAGTGCTAGCCGAGAGCGCACTTTCTCGCGATCGTTTACAACTAGATCGGGATTGAACCATCTCCTGCCTTAGACATCACTTCTGGAGTCTTGATTGGGAGGGGAGGACACAGCTCATCGGTAGGCTCAATCAGCAAAGAGTGATCACGGATCAGGTCATCATGATCGATGTCTGACTGTCCCCTGGGGAGCATTCAACTATCAACCTACACTGCCCAAGCCAGTGGCTAACCTCTGGCCTCCTAAGCTGGTCACTGGAGCAATCTCATTTCGCTAACACTATGCTCTCCCGAAATATCGCCCACTGATCGGAGATTCATTTGGTTCCCTACGTGATACGATGGGTTGATATAACAGCTGCGCCCGGATTCAAGGGAGTTTCCGTAAACGGGCAGCGCTGTCGACGTTCACCACTGGAAGCAGCGACAGTAAATTAACCAGACATCGAAGAATAGGCCGATCTTAGGGAGAAGGCGGCGAAGAGATTGGCGACTCGGTCTTTTGGCCAGAGCGTCAAATCAACAGGTCTGAAATGGTCTGATCAGGTTGTAGTAGTCCCGCGGATCATTCCGGCCGCTCGCTGTAAATAGAAACTTCCATAACGCGAGAGCTCTCTAATCTCGGGTCTATTTCCCCGACACCTTCTTTCGCTTGTAAGGAGGTGAGTTTTGTCGCAAATTTCGCCAAGTATCAAACTCGATACATGAGCGCTGATTGTTTCAGCACCATTAGCCTAGTGGTTCTTGAACTGTCCGCAGACAGGGACACGGCCAGCTGACGATCCTAATGGTGGATGTCATAGTGAGATCTCTCATTTGATTAGAGGGCAGAATTGAAATGCGAAGAAATCGTCGTGATCTGGAGTAGAATCTGCTAGCTTATCGATGAGTATGTCGCGCCGCAACTTGGAAATCAACTTCTCATGAGGAGATAAATCAGATTTCTAGACAGCAAGGTTCATCAGAACCCAATCTAGACTCATAGGAAATTTACATTAACGTCGGTGAGGCCGCTAGAGGTTCAAATTGGAAGAGGCTAACAACAACTCCTCATTAGATCGACAAGAGTGACCACCCGGTCGCACAATTTCTGTATTATCAGTGTGTTTCTCGCTAGAAATTGTTGATTCACCCTTAACATGGCCACCCATGGGCGCAACGATTCAACACCACAGGAGAGAAGAGTGAGGCCCTTCAACTTCGAATCGTCAACTGGAAGGCTAAGTGTTCTCGATCAGACTTTACTTCCGCGTGAGATGAAATATGTTGGCGTAGAGAATAGTGAGCAAGGTTACCGGGTCATAAAGAACATGATGGTTAGAGGTGCGCCTTGCATCGCTGCAGTTGGTTGTCTCTCCATTATTGCCGAGTTGAATCAGCCTAAATATCTGAACGATGATAGTTTCACTGTCGAGAGCCTCTTGACATGGCTCAGGGAGAGATCTTTGTATCTGATCGGCTCGCGCCCTACAGCTGTGAACCTGAGGAATGCGCTGGATAAGTTGAACATATACGCTGAAACAAACAGAGAGGAGTCAAAAAATTCAACTACTCTAATCCATAGGCTGACTCAATACTGCGTGGATGCGATAAAAATTGGCGAGGCGTTGAACAAACAGCTGGGAGACTATGGTGCCGATGAGCTCTCAAAGGTTTTACCAGATTGTGTCGCTGGAATTAGTGTACTGACCCATTGTAACACTGGCGCGCTGGCAACTGTTGGCTATGGCACGGCCATCGGTGTCATTAGGAGTTTACGCAATAAGGGTAAACTTAAGCACGTCTATTGTACAGAAACTCGACCGTATAACCAGGGGTCGCGACTGACCGCTTGGGAGCTTCTGGAAGAGAGGATTCCAGTCACCCTGATCGCGGATAGCATGGTAGCATCGTTAATGGCAACAAACAAAATAGATGCCGTCCTGGTAGGCGCCGATTGTGTCGCCTGCAATGGGGACACAGCGAACAAGATCGGCACGTTGCAGATAGCTATCGTGGCAAATCATTACAGGGTGCCATTCTACGTGGCAGCACCAACACAGTCGATCGATACTCGAATCGAAAACGAGAGTTCCATACCTATCGAGTTTCGTCCGGGTGAGGAGCTGAGGTGCATCGGGGGTGTTGCCTTGGCCCCCACAGAAATCGATACTTGGAATCCATGTTTCGACGTTACTCCGGCCAATTTGATTACCGGTGTGATAACGGAGTTTGGAGTTTGTGAAACTGGCAGAATCTCAGAGTTTGTCGCATCTGAAGCCGCAGATTCGTGCAAAGGTGCTCTGTTCTAGTTGGTTCAAATGGGGACTTAGCTTAGCAGCTGATCCAGAGATCTAGATCAGAGCTGAGTATGGTGAGTCGAAAGTGTTCAACAACTTCAGAAGTTTTACATTCAAGCTAGCCACCTGTGCACTCGGATCCCCGAAGTTGGTGATTAAGATTGGACTTTTATATGTATGTTGAAATCACATCACATTTTATGGAATACGATAAACTCTCTTTTTAGTGAATGTAAAGCACTAGGCAAAAATGTGCTTCCCTTATAACTGAAAAGATCTCGCGTCAGACTCTTGGACTAGAAGATGGGAATGGTTGCCATGGTGGCTATACCGCAGTTGTTCTTCCTGTTTCGCGCCATTCTTATGTAACCCTGCTCGCCATACTTTGGTCCCCAAGAGTTCTTAACGATCCAGTAGTCACCCTTCTTCGGGTCAGTTCCGTAACCGACGACAAGAACTGCATGATCCAAGTCGCTAGATCCATTTCGGCAGTGCTTGTTGTAGTAGACTCCCTTATGGTAGAGTTGGAACCAAATGCTGCTCGCGTCGATAGCGACAGCAACTGGCCCAAACTTGGACACCACCTCCTTCAATTTCTGCTCGTCGCCCTCTGGCAAAATTGCATAACCTTTGTCGCTGAACGCCACCTTGTCCTTGCGGAAGCGGCAAGACTTTGTCTTCGCCTCGTACGGGTAAGATCGCTCGTCGTCAATTCCGCCCTCCTTGCTAACAAGCTCAAGAGCGTCGGCCATTATGCCTCCCTGGCAACCCATGTCAGCCTCTACACAATCAACGAGGTTCTGCTCGCTCAGCTCAACTAGATCTGCACCAGAGAAGCTCTTGTTATTGCGCCTGTACTCTTGGCCCTCGAGGACACCGACGGAGGAGAAGGCCCAACACGAACCACATTGGCCCTGATTCTTAACGCGCGATACTCGACCAGGCACCTTGCGCCAGTCGACCTCGTCCGGAACGTCAGTTGAGTTATTCTCAATGATGCTGGCCAAGAACCTTTCAGCCTCTGGGCTATTCTTCAATTTTGTCTCGTGATCTTTGGGCAATTTAAATCCATTTGTGCTCCTCACTTCGAGATTGCTCCAGTCAGCTAGGTGGTTCAGACCGAGTTCGAACCCGAGTTCTTCGCTGAGTTTTTCGTTGAAATCTTCTATCTCGCGACTGTTGAAGGAATAGATCATGCGACGGAGCGTCTCGACCTGCCCACTTTCATAGTTTTTTGAGTGTTCGTTCTTGAATTTCTCCCACTCCTGTAGATTGTGGCCGACTCGATCGATTCTAGGATTTACAAGCGTCAAGTATGCGCCGACTAGCAGCAGGAGGTGATTCATCTTGGAATAAAATTAGTAGGTATTACTCGGTCTACAGGTGGATTCCGGATGAACAAGAGCTGTGGCGCAAAAAACTGTTGAGGGTTTGTAGGATTATGTGGTGCCCAAGTCCAATCCTGTTATGCCCTGTTATTAATAAAACAGAGCCCGGAGATTGTAGCTATCAGAGCTCGAAATCAGACTCTTAAATCGGCAACAGTCGTTGTTTGGGCTCTGATTTGGTCTGCCCATTTTGCACTCGATTGCGATGACAAACCTTCGGTAAATATTATCACAGTTAGAGCGTTAACTGATCGCAGACAGATTGCTCATCCTTAACGCGCATTCAGTATTGGAATGACTGCAACCGGATACCATTGGTAATATCAATTTGTAGAGATTAATTGTGCGGATCACCAGGTTGATCGGTGTTGGTCGCTCAATCTCATCAACCATACATCATGACTCTTTGCGGAGGGCAGATGAGACTTATGCACACACTGAGACCCCAAGCTTACGCAATATCCGGATCGAGCCCGGCTATATACGTCCATCGTCCTAAATTTAAAACTGATCATGGATAAACCTTCGCGTAGGATATACTCCTGAATGTAGTACGCTTGCTAGGGGTTACAATCACGTGGAGTACTCATGCCTGAAGGTCTGAACCATGCTCTAGCGAATATTTTGTAATGCGCAACATCTCGCAACTCTTTGGAGTGTGGACAGGATACGTTGCAGTTTGAATGGTCGGATCCAGTTACTTAGCATCAGCGGAATCTCCTCCACTTGACCCCGAGTCCCGCGAACCAGAGTCCTTCCTCTCTCTATTAACAAGCTCATCGATCACATGCTCTAAAATTTTGATCTCCGCCTCTTCCTTTTCGTCTGATTTCTTACCACCATCTTCAAATTCTGCTCTCGCGGGAGAAGGCTCACTCTCGTCAGCAACCTCAGGATCTAGCTCAGAATCCTCTGCGGACTCTTTGCCTGATCTCCTTGGCTCTGGAGTATCGTCTTCATTGTAGAGTTTTGCATTATGCCTCATTCCGTCGACCAGATCATTTGCGCTTGTATAATCGGTTGTGTCGTCTCGATCATTCGTGGCCGTCTGAGGCTCACCCTCGCTAGCCTCCTGATCATCACCCGGTTGTGCTTGATGCTGCCTGGCTGCCGAGTTGGATGGTTCTGGCTCATAATTTTTTCCACTTCCGCTAACCATCCTTGAAACAACGTTGCTTTCCGGCTCGGCATCCGTTTCAGCGGATTCTTTCATTTCTCGCATGCGTTGCTGACGCTGTCGAAACTCGCTAAGAAGTCTCATACCATCACCCGTTTCCCCATCCGTGGAGCCTCTCTCTGAGTCTGTAGGAGCGTTTTCAGAATCATCTGAATCGGACGAACTTGAGGCCTCGCTGACCATTGAATCTGCAGAATCGTGATTAGCAGGTGGGGGCACATTTCTGCGTGCCATTTCTAACCGATCTCTCCAAGTTACAAATCGGGAGCTCGATTCGACATCCCGCCCATCGCCGTAATTGACTGAAAGTAGTGGCTTCTTTCCGATCACCTTCGATGCTCCAATTCTTGGATTATTACGCTGATGACGTATTTCAGAGTTGCGTCCGATGAAAAAGTCATTGTCACTGTTGTCCCTCTCGCTTGTCTCGTCGCTTGAGCTAGCCAACGACTCCTCGCGACTGGGATACATTTGCAGATTCTTGGCTACTTTCATAAGTTGATCTTTTGTTGTATACAACTTGAGTCGATTCAAAATTCGTGCTACTCGCTCGTCCGTAGCTTGATTTGTGGGTGGTAAGGCTGATTTATCAGTCTTGGATTTTGACTTCACGGTCAATTGGCCTGAATTGGGGGCTGTGTTACCATTATTTTTACTTTGCCCAATAACGCCAGCACTCAGTTCGTTTAAATTGCCATCAACACCTGATATTTCATTGTTGTCGGAGGAAGCCTGAGTTGTGCCATCCACATCAGAGCCCCCAAACTCTTCTGTCCTCGTCGATGACAATCGAACCTTGGAGTCACGTTGTCTTCGCTTCCTAACACTCACGGAATTATCCATGGGTTCTGGGTTCATACTAGCCGATCCGTCATGGTGAATATCATAGCTGTAATTGTTGTCATGACTATTGATGCTATTTCTATCAAATTTGTCCCCTCGGTTTTCATGACTGAGTCGTCTACTACTGTCTCTGTCTTGGACAACCGAGTTCTCGCTGCCACCTCTCGGCCTCTCCTCGTCTCCATCCTCCTCATTCCTATAACCTGAAACCATCGGTTCAACTGAAGTCTCGTGGTCGAACTCTGCTGCTCGACCAAGCTCTGGTCTGATGCGATTATCCTTCGTGCGGTAATTTTGTAAACTAGCCTCCATATTTCGAGGATTCTGATGGCGATTTCCTTCTTCAGCTATCGCCGCAGACCTTGAGGTTCCAGAGTGGTAAGCGTCTCCAGTTCCTCTTGTTCCATCTAGTTGCTGGTCGAGGTATCCGAGCTCATCTGATAAATCCATAACCCGGCCTCCTAGACTGTCGTCACCAGAAGCCGTTGAAGATTCGCTTGGCTGCACTGGTTGCTTCTTGTTCCTGTTTGTTCCCTGAGCGCTGCCCGCCCTCTGCCTTTCATCGACCATCTCGGAATTCAGCATGAATGTTGTGCTCTCACCTGTTGCTCCATTGCGCGATTCAACTATCCTATTGAAATCATTGTCGCTCATAATCACAGTCGGGATGCCACCCTGTCTACGTATAGCCTCCATCAAGTTTCCTCTCGTAGAGTCCTTATTCAAGCGGCTAACACCATTGCCGCCGGTTCCAGGGACCAAAGTCTTGCGACTCCCGCTGCTTGATCTCATAGCAGCGGCCGGAGAGGTAGGTTGAGGTGAGTGATGCTCTTGCTTTGTAGGCGCAAAGCCAATGGTAAGTTTGGTTCCTCCACTGTTTGTCTCTGTTGCGTTCGAGTTAGTCGTATCGAGATTGATCACGATACGTTTGGGAATCAAAGGTTGCTGAGGACCCTGGCTGGTAATTGATGGGCCACTGGGGAGCTGTGACTCCAGTTTATCAAGTTTGTAAGGCGCAAACTCGGCACCATATGAAGGCTTTGGCGAATGACCTGGACTTTGTTTGGTGGCACCTACGGAGGAATCAATGATTTGATAACTATTGCTGAGGTCACCGGAATCGGAAGTGATTATCTGAACGGCGAGCCTTTGCTCTTGAGGCAGATAATCGGCGAGAGAGTCGATGCTGAAATTCGAACAATGTTCCTTCACTGAACTTGAAGAATTCAGAGCTGGCAAGGCGGCATTAGTAATATGGGAGACAAAGTGGTACATAACACAAATGGCCAGAAAATCCACATGAACCCTCCCACACCTGACCATCATGATGATTTCCTACGAGAGTGGCAATTTTGAGAGCTCTCTCGAAGGATCAATATCCGCAGAACTACTTTAAGCCTCGTGATGAGCGAAGCGTTTCTAGTTATGTTGTAATGTCTGGTCGATTTCGTAACGCGTGAACTAGTTGCAGTTCGGTTAGCTTTGAATTGGATACTGCTAACAAGAGCACTTACTCACGATGATGGCATAAATCCAGAAGATTCACACTATTCCTTCATCCTACACACTAAACCACCGTCTCTGGACTTGTTCTCGAGAAGAATTTTCCCACGGATGATCTGAAGGGCATCCTTCTGCGAATGAGGCTGTGTTCCCTGTTGGCAAATGTATTTCCAATCGGCATCTCCTATCCTTTTCCGCTCAAGTAGTGGGTTGTACCGGCAACACCGATCGAGACTAAACATTCTAATGCTACAATCGTAGCCGCTAGAGCTCATTTAACGAACCTGATCCATTTCCTGGACGTTCCAAGTTGCGCTGTTGTCGAAGAGGCGGGGGACCTTAAACTCTCAGATCAGCGTAATTCAAAGTCAACGTAAGTTCACGGTAGCATACACCAGTCTCGAAATGAATGCAGTTGGAAAAAAGTCAAGCTCACATTGTTATCATAAATTTTGCAGGGGAGCTGAATGTTTTGTAAGCTCTTTGAGATCAATTCTGAGCTCGTTGGTTCAATAGTGATGCCCAAGGTTGTAGGTTTTGGATCGAGGGATGGGGTGTCATTATGATCGAGGATGAATGTTGTAGTTGAGGCCAAGCTGCCATTGGATAATTACAAAAGATCCACAGCAAAAAATCGCCATCTCATCTAACAATGCCACCGACATATCCGCTGGCTTCCCGCCCGCTCCTTTGACTGTGGTTGGTACATGTGGATGAGATTCTCAGTTTTCCTTTGGAGGCATGCCTAACAATTGCTTCTTTTCAAGGCTCTAAACTATTTTGCCGAGCCCATGGCATCTTCAACAGGTTGAAGCCTCATCCTCGGTACTCGTAGATTACGAGTCCAAGATGAAACCTCAACCGAGTGTCCTATAGAGATGGATATATTTGTGTGTAAAGCTGAAGTAAGTGAGTCGCGACTAAAATAAATAAGGTTAGCTTGTCGCGCCTCTCGATCAACCTTAACTCGAACCCAGAAACAATCGATTAGGTTAGTGAACGTTTGTATGAGAAGTCACTCTCATTCAGACAATGTTAACATTAACATTAACGGTAATAAATAAAAATTTATGATATCTACTATCGTTAACAATCTGGATCGCTCTCCCTCTTTTTGTTCCTTTGTTATTTGTTCATCTTTCTGAGTTAACACTTTTAACCATGATTTGGGCAATTTACTAGTATACACTAGTTCTAATCGAGCTGGTTTACCTTTAAAAGGTTAGCTCGTTGAGACTGGTCCTTATCCACTTGCCTCCGTATTTGTGCCGCCGCGCAATTGAACACGGTCGCAATAGGCCTTGAGATCGAACCTTTTTAAAAATTCGATCGAACGCTCCTGGTTTTTAAGTAATCTTCATGCAAACAAATTGGCATTGAGAGCTCGAAAAATTATTGTGAACATTTCGTAATCTAGGAACGTTTGATAAATTGAATTGGTGGGTTTGTTGATCAGTTATCATGAGATAGCGAAGTCGAGATTTTGGTTCAATCATTTGAAGTTTTTAGGATCCAAGGCACCGGTATCAGGGACTTGTAATTTGATGCAGATCAATCTAGCAACTATGGCTCTTGTTCCAAGTGAAGTGAAACACAACAAGAGATTGGCCGCGGCAGACATTGTTGGAGCAATCTAGTCGCCCCTAGATCATCATTCAACCCATACTAACGGCTTGCATGATGGCTGTTGTAAGCGCAAGCGGGGGAAGAAACATGACCAGGATGGCAACAAATATGGTCTTGAGCAATGTTAGTATGGCAATCGCCGATGTTGTCACTCCAGCATTGAAAAAGTTTGCCAGCGTTGCAAGTAGACTTGATTTGGAGGGTCTGTTTTGATTAACATGGTGTATATGATCTTGCTGGTGGGTTGCAATCACACCGCTTAGGACCTCATGCAATTGATCTGGATTTGTTGTTACTACAGTTGTGTTCGCTGAAACGATGTTGATCCTTTTTGTGGTTGTAAACCTCGAGGGTCTCCTTGTTGTACTCAACTTCATAATTCCGTCTTGATTAGTTACCGTGTTCGACCCATATGGTCGACTAATGATGGTAGAATCAGATATGACCACAGCATCAGGCGGCCGATTGTATTGTTCCTCGGTTTCCATCACTATCTTGTCGGGTACCTTGTTTGGTCCGACCATGTTTGCTGAATCTGGAACACTGATGTTCAGTTTGTCAGGAGGTTCAGCGTGATCAGGTTGCAAAGAGGTCGGCTCCGGGGCTGGAAATTTAATATTTTGCGCGCCAAAAGTTGAGGGCGCCAGGGTGGTAGTGGTATCAGCTCCAGTTGGCTTCAACAGCCCGTACACAGAGCCATTGCTTGAGGGAGGCCTAGTGATTTGGATTGTGGTGGGATTCGACGCATATGGTGGCGTTATTCCGGCAACAATATTATATACAGGAAATTGGGTTGTAGGCGGGTGCCGGCGTAGAGGCCGGCCAGGTCGGATGGCAACGATCAGTTTGTTGTTGTGCACGCTAATTGCATTTGGCGGCAAACGAATGGCATCATTATCGACAACAGTCAAGGTTGGCGATGTTATATTATCGTCGTATTTGTGCTTCTGCTTTGAAATCAGTCTGACAAACTGGGGCGCACCAGTTGTGGTTACTAATGTAAAAGGTGTCGTTGGCGGTTCCTCCTCTTGAACTGTGATTTTTTCAGGTATAACCAAAATTGTTGGCTCCCTTGTGGTTACATTTGGCTTTCTGCTAACAATTAAGATTGGTCTCCTACTGCTATAATAGTTCGAATTAGACGTGTTCAGCTTTAGATTAACGATGTGCCTGCTCTCACTTGGCTCATAAAGGCTTACGTTACTATCCAGCCCATCGAATCTACTGTCAGAGTTTGGCCTGTTGCCATTGCTTGGCCCCCGAACCAGAAGGCTACCCTTTCTCCTATTCTGGTTGCCCGAGTCACCGTCGCTAACCAGTATTTCTGGTGACATCACGCGCCCAGCAAGAGATGCATTTTGGCTCAAGCTGCTCGTATTTGTTGCAGGAGTGCCGGTGGTGATCGGGCTCACGGTTGACGTTGTTGTTGTTGTCATAGTCTCATTTGTTGTCTGATTACGATGATCATTGTTTTGGCCCTTGTTTAGTTTAACACTGTTGATGGACACTTGTGATGGTCCAGCATAGGAGAATTTACGCTTTTGGACGCTTGGTCGTGTTAGCTTGATGGGCGAATGGGCAGACGATATTAGATTGAAGAAATCTGTTGCAGTTGCACTTGGTAGTGTTGTGAACATATATTCGTATCGATCCGCCATATTATCCCGGCGCTCTGATTCGGCTGCTGCTTGTGAGGGCCGCCAGCGCCAGGGCGGTCTATGCTGGTTTCGTATGAGTTCACTCTTCTGATTTATGGGCCTCCTTGTCTGTCCCACGAGCTTTGATAGTGGAAGCTGATCCAGACTCCCGCTTTGCTTGAGCTCCTCGGCTCTGTTGCCCACCGTCTTTTGGGCCACCTCGGGTAGGTAAAAGTGCCTATTCAAGGGTTCCAAGGATAGGCCAAGCTTGTTATCAGGAAAGGTGGTGCCTATTTCTGGGAAATCATAGGGCCGTTTGCGGCCAATTTGAATCCTTGAGGATCGATTGTTGGCTGTTCTCTTTGTCATTGGTGGGTCTGCAATGACTATTTGAAGTGCGAGCTTCCTCTCGTGGGGCACCTGTTGCTGTTGGTTGTGGTGCTGTTGTTGGTGGTGCTGCTGCTGATGTTGCTGTTGTTGTTCTTGTTGTTGGTGTTGCTGTTGTTGTTGTTGCTGCTGCTGTTGTTGTTGCTGATTGGCACCCTCGATGTTCTTGGATCTTGGCGGGTAGGGAAGATTCAATTGGTCTGATGATAGGGCTAACGAGCTACCACTACGTACTGCAACCAGGTACACGAGCATAAACATTAGCCTAATGGCGCCACTCTCATTAGCAATCATGGTGCACGATTTGGCTGGCGCGCCCAACTCGTTGTCGCAGATATCTAACCAGCTCCCTCCTAGGTGCTCCTCTTTGCTGCCTTTTTTCAATCTGATAACTTTACACTATTCCAGGGGATCGCCCGCTCGGCCGCTCCACTGGAAAACCTGCCCGAAGGTCACTTCCAACGAAGGTCTATCTTTGAAAACTCTCCGCTGAGTCGCATACAGTTGGGCTTGGTGACAAATCGTCGACTTACTTTCGACAGACTCACATACAAGCGCGCAAATACACCTGCACAGATGCTAGCACACATGGAGCCAGTAGTGTCTCTCTTTTGTAAGCTCCTTAGTTGGTTAGTAAGTAAGCCAGACGATCAGTCCAGTCAGTCAGTCAGTCAGTCACCAACCAACCAGCTAGCTAGCTAGCTAGTCAGTCAGTCAGTCAGTCAGTCGCTCAGTCAGTTGGTCACTCGGTCGACTCGCTATTGGCTGGACCGATCGTGGAGGTTGGAACAGGTACACACATACACACATACTCACGCATGGTGTAGACTTGGGAGAGGGAACGGCCACTAGTCTCGGGCTGGCCCTTGAATCTGTTGCTTTCGTTCACAAATTTCGGCGCAACGATGAGCAAAATTTCACATCAATCACTCACTAACAAATCGTAGTATCGATGTCTATCCTGTGCGAATGTAACTTGGAATTGTGGGGATCACATTCGCGCCTCAACGGCCAGGAGTAGCCTGATGGGCAGTGGGGGAGGGGGGGGCGGAGAGCCAGTGGCGCTGATTCGTCTTCGTTTTCTCAAAAGTCATGCCCGAAGGAGGAGTTTCTCGCTTTTCAAAGGTGGCGAAACCCTCCTTGCTCTCGGCCAGCTCGATCTCTCTCCTCTCCTGTCCAGCTAGTGTCCCCACCTAACTCCCCCACTAGCTCGCTCCCTCTCGCCCGCTTTGTCGTCCGGTTTGCTTCTCCATTCAACTCCTGTGCACCGTGCGAATGGACGCTTTCATTGTCAAGGCCACAAATAGACAAGCGGACGACAAAGACGCCACCGTATATATGAGCACCGTTCGCGTAGGCAAGCCAGCTGGAGTTGTCTTGGATCTGGTGCCTGCCGCACTGACCATCGTAGCCTCCGAGAGCTCGCTGGCTCGAAAACAAGTCAGCCATTGGTTTTCGAAGTTGGCCCGTATTGTCTGGTGTGTGACCATTGTCAGAGCATGAGGCTCTCACGGGACGAATCGCCGCAAGGGCTTGTAGCTGCCGCCTCGAGAGCTGTTGAAGTCGCCGAAGCTAAGCAGCTAAAAGAATCCTCCCCCTCTCTTTGCCGGCCGCCTTTAACATCAAACCCTCGCAACCTAACAGCTTATAGGCTAAACCTTTGATTTCTCCTCTTAAATTGAAACCGATTCATTTATACATTAGTGGCTCACTAACCAACCAATCTACTTAGTGACCACCAGTCCAAGTACCGCAAATCCGAGCCTGGCTGCCCGAGCATCTGAGCGGACTTGTGACTGGAGTTGATGGGGATATAATCGCAGTCTACGATGAGGAACGGGGGGGGGATGTGGCGATTGGGAGGATTGATTTGGGGAGGACACAGTCGATTAATTGAGATTACAAGACTAAACCAATCGAACGGGAGCATGATGTTTCCAGCTCCTCGGACGGCAACAGCCGCTAAAGTCGCTCTTGGGTTGCTCTGTCCGTGTCTCGGTCAAACAACTGAAACTAAGCTAGACCAGAAGAATTGAGAGCTCGGAGGATCGAAGCGGACTTGTTGCTTGAGGAATGACAAAAACAAGAAACAATTTGTTCTTGCCTGTGGAAGCAGTGCCGGCAGTGGCTTCATTTATTGTGAGAGAGTATCCCTTCCGACGTGAGTCTTACAGCGAGACGATCCCTTAATTCCATGGCCCAAAGCCTCGATGACAAGAGGAGAAAAAGGTGGATGAGATTTCTTACAATACGCTGAATTCGAGAGGCTTGAGCGAGCAGTCCGTCCTATTGGCCTGATGATCTCAATTTTTATACACACACTTCAAGGCTCCCTTTAAACATTATCAACGTCTACTCTTCCCCACTCCATTGCCGCCCCAACCTCAACTGCCCCCTCCCTTTCAAGGTCCAATCTTGCTTGCTCTTAATATGGTGGCCTAACTAGTGCTAGTGGCTGTGTGAAACATAAACAAAATTCAATCGAGGCGACGGGGGAGAGGAATATTATGGATGTAGTGGCCGCGGCAACTGTTGATTATCCAATTCATTCCACCTGCAGCTTCTACTCTTGCCCTCTCTTTCTCTCTCTCCCACTCCCCCTAGTTGCTAGTAAAATGACGACAATGAAAACGTCGACAATGAATTGACATAGATTCGTGCAACTGATCAAATGGACGACCGCAGCCATGGGAATGACGAGCTGGCGATGGAGGAAGTTAGAGAATCGGGGGAGGAGGCGAAACAGGTGAGCTTTTATGACAAACTCTTTCGCTCTGTTTCATAACTTCTTTCAATTGAGCCACCTTCCAGACACAAAGGATGCTCATTCTTTTGTGCCATAGTACAGAGGATGAGTATTGAAAACTCTCCCATATTATACTCATGTTTACAAGCTCATTCTTCCAAGTCTCAACACTCGAGGCGAAACGAATTGAATCAAGGTCTTCACCCAGTTACATATACCTTTTGGAATGATAGTTATTGCGAGCTGGAAGGGGAAACATCAGTCTCAGTTTGTGATCGTTTTGTTCCCGCCCGAATCGTCAACGCTAAGAAGTTTCTTTTCATAGAGATTTAGTATGGTTATGACCACTGGATTTTCAGAGAGATATCAGTGCACCGTAACCCGGCCTCAATCAGGAGCCGACTGGTCAGCAACACTTGAGCTGCGTGGGCCGAAAAAGCCCCAAGGCGGGCCATGCTGGGCGCCCTGTTCGGGCTTCCTAGTTGAGTTTTGCTGCTCGCCAAGATTCTTGTTACCTGAGCTCGATGCTCGTGCTGATACAATTTGAGGGTTCATGTTTAGCGGAAGTATCGGTATGAAAAAGTTCCCTCATGATGTCCGTAGAGGGTTAGACGATTGTGATACGCCCCCTCAAGAACAGGAGGGGCCGTATCTGGCGCCGTCGACACGCGCTTCTTCTATTGTATTTCCAACCTTTAAACTGCGTTCTATCGTTGATCAGAACTGAGCGGCCGGATTAACTTATTTTACTTGGAACAACTTCAATCATTTATACTCTAAATACTAATTGTTCATCTGATACTCAACACAATTGCACGACCATTACAAACATGGTTAAGGTTGAGATACCTCTCAATACTCCTCTCGATGATGGCGACAGCGATAAAGGGGACGAAAATGCGGTTGGAATCATGAGCGATATCGAAGAAAGCGACGTTGATGATGATATTGGAGACCCAGATTGGGAGGAGGTCGAAAGAAAAAACAACGACCATGACAGCTTTTCCTTCCAGCCCGGTAAAATGCCCAATCTTCCAGCCAATGGTGTGACCATCAGCATCAATCGGCCGCGCCGAGGAAAACGGGGTAAAGCTCGTAAGGGTGGTTCAGACGACAACGAGGACGATGGCGACGATAGTGGTGAGGAGTTCGTTAGTAGGAAGAAGAAACGAACCATGGATATCAATGAGATAGTTAGGAAGAGTATTAATCGGGTTAAAATTACGGAACAGTTGATGAAACACAAAATGAGCCTCCTCCTCTATCTTGCACGTGGTCTCCGATTGATCAAGATAATCAATTGCAACGTGGTCAGAGGGTTGAGTTTATCCATCGTAGACAACCGATTCAAGATTAAGGGTAAAAAAAGTGATCGTAAGATGTTGGAGGCATTCATGGAGCGATTCAATGAAGTCATCGAAGTATCCTCAGACGATGAAAAGCGTTCGAAACACATGCAGCAACCTTTCATGTTGAATCTCTTGGATTGTTTCGCCACCTGTGAGACAACAAGCCTTATCGAGTTGGTTGTTATATTTGTTGCATGCTTGAAAGCTTTTCGGCCAAATTTGCCAGTTAGAATCGTGAATGTATTGCGGCCAATAACGCTTCGTGCGGCTATTATACCAAAACCCTCGGCTGAAGGCGAATCGCTAAAAAATTCCGATGTCAAACCGCAGCCAGTGGAGCAAAATAACGAGGTTATTGAGAAACTCGACTATTGGGTTGAGGTTTATTTGGCTGATGAAAAGAAATGGTGTTGTTTAGACCTGTGTAATGTTAAATTAGATGAGCCAACAGTTTTAACTGAACTCAGTCGACCATTCAACTATCTAGTTTCCTACGATGTCGATAGGTATTGTGTGAAGCAAGCTGAGAGGAATTATTGCGAAAATTGGTACACTCCAGGATTTAGGAAGGGGCGTTGCGAGGATAAATGGTGGGATTCTGTGATGGCTGCCTTGGGGCCAGCAAAGCAAAGCGACAAGGACAAAGCCGATGAGAATAAAACTGAGGAAATTTTAACCAATCAAGACATGCCTACCTCGGACAACGGCTTTCGTAATCACCCGCTGTACGTGCTGGAGAAACATTTGTTGAAATTTCAAGGCATTTACCCGCCAGAGGTGGCGCCTCTTGGATTCTTCAAGGATCAGCCAGTTTACCCGCGCGATTGTGTCCATGTGCTGAGATCTCGCGAAACTTGGCTTCGGCAAGCGCGAACAGTTAGGCTGGGCGAAAGTCCTTATAAGGTTGTTAAAGCAAGACCAAAGCGGGACAAGTACTCGGGCGAGCTGATACGTGATTTGCCGCTTGAATTATTTGGCGAATGGCAAACGCAAGACTATGAGCCTCCTACTGCGACCGATGGCAAGGTGCCTCGCAATTGTTATGGAAACGTGGACATGTACCAGGAGTGTATGCTTCCAAAAGGTTGTGTTTGGTTAAAATTGGCTGGATTGCCACGAGTAGCGAATAAGCTGGGTATTGATTGCGCCGCTGCGGTTGTTGGATTCGACAATCATTGTGGCAGTTATGGCGCTCATCCAGTGATTGACGGTTTCATAGTTTGCCAAGAGTACGCGGACACGCTTAAGATGGCCTGGGAGGAGGAGCAGGAGAACAGTAGGAAACGCGAGGAGGGTAAGCGACAGAAGAGGATCTGGGACAATTGGAGGCGCTTGCTCAAGGCCGCCATGATAAGGGAGAAGTTGCGCGTCAAGTACAAGAACTCGTAGTTGCGGAGCCTCCAACTTGGCGCCAACAGGAGGGATAATGTTGTTTCCTAGGCAGTAAAACGCACGTCCGGCGCACAAAGTTATGCGTGTGAACAAGGCAAACTGTCTCGACAAGTAGGCAATATAGGAAGTAGCTAGTGTTTGTTTATTCGTAGGGGATTTGCTGATGAACCATTTTAGATGGCTGGCTCCCACTGGTAGCGGGCGACCGCATGATGGCGGTGGTGGTGGCTGTCATCTAGCGGCCTATTATGGTCAAAGTCGAAGTTCCAGCGCATCCTGTCGTTCTGTCTATAAGTCTCCAGATGGTATCTGGCAAACTTGGTATTGTAAGTGGCTCTGTCCTCCTTGCTATTGCACAGCATGTCGCCATCCTCGGACATTTGGCTCGTTTGCGAGGAGCTCCAACTGGAGATGCTAGAGCTGGAGGAGGAGAGCTGGGGGAGCCTAAGTGGCGACATTGGCGGCGACTGATCATCCTCTAGCTCGCTCGCCATCCCTTGCGAACTCTTCAGCTGGTGCACTTGGTCAAGCTGCTGCAGCTGTTGCTGGCTCGAGTTTTGATGCTCTTGCTGCTTGTTGCTCAGTTTCATCGCTTCCTCTCTCCCCTGACACAATCACACTTCTAAGGGTCAGATGGACGAATCTTCTATAATCCTTTGCTCGCTAAGCCGGCTGTTCAGCACCTGTTTAGCTCGTTCCACTGGGGACGGCCGATTGTTGACTTGTTGCCTTGCTACAGAGTTTGCCCTCTTTTAGCGGAGCCGCTGGTTTGGCCGAGTTTGTTTGCTGGCCGAGGTGTCGACTGGCTGGCTGAGAGTTTACAATTGAGAGGTTGGCTAGTTTGGCGAGGACACTAAAACCTGGCCACTGGTTGTTCTGGTTGGCGCTACCGCTGGCCTCGGCTCGCCCTCTGTGCCCCGCGTTCGGCCTTCAAAATGCGTGCCACTAGCGTGGGCCAGGCGAGCGCGATAGTGGCCACTGGCGCCGCTGCTGGCGCCGCTGCTGCTTTCGCCGCTACTGCCTTGAACGCGGTCGACAACAACATCAACAACATAAACAAGCGAGGGGACACGAAGCCAGCCTTGTGTGAGCCGCACGCGCTCGGCCTGCGCGCGCACATGTTCCCGCGGGCGGCGTCTGCGCGGCCAAGTGCTGTGCAAACGGGGATGGCCGGCCGCTGCAGGGTGTTTGCTCGTTGTCCCTGTGCGCGCCCGCTCGCCCCCAGCGGCCCACCTGGCTGCCCCGGCGCCAACCCCAAGGCCTCTCGCGGGCTGCGCTTGGCCCGGCCGCCAGACGGACCCGCGAGCCGCCGGCCTCCGCAGTGCGCCCAGCGAGCCAGCGTGAGCTCGTTTATGGCCGCCCTCCTTCCCTCTGTTACGATCTGTTGCTGTTGTTGTTGTTGTTGTTGTTGTTGCTGCTGCTGCTGCTGCCGCTGCTCTTGTTGCCATTGCCGGGTTCCTGTTGCGTCAGGCTGCGGATGAGCCTGAGCCACCTGTTGCGGCGGGCGCTCACTCGCTCGCTCGAGCTGGCGGCGCCGCC
>Ga0209372_1000091_pt1 | contig 68010 bp, 57 predicted proteins | sample AgamicAtPe_FD_187170 | JGI IMG/M metagenome (GOLD analysis project Ga0209372, IMG submission 187170) | Agave microbial communities from Guanajuato, Mexico - At.P.e (SPAdes) (version 2) | ecosystem: Host-associated > Plants > Phyllosphere > Phylloplane/Leaf | place: Guanajuato, Mexico | collected... | reverse complement strand
CTGATATAGTCGAAGACACCGTCCATTGACATGTTGAAGGTCATGGCGATCTTCTTCATTAGGATCTTTTCTTGCGCATGATAAATGCAGATGAAATTGGACTTGCCCCCAGCTATCAAGTAACTACTATCTGGTAAGGTGCACCAAGAATAGTGGAAGACAGTGCTAGTTAGAGTACCTATTTGCCAAATGACACAATTTTGAGAAAAATTTATTGCCACCATTGTGCGTTTCGAGCGCCGATCGAGTCGAACAACTTGTGTTCTGAATACAATAAATAATTCAAATGTCAAACTGTTACTACAATCATGATATGTAGGCCTATACATAAATCGTTGGTTCTTCATCCAGAAGCTTACAGCGGTCGATAAATCTTGACAGGAATTCATCAATGCTTTGAACGTCATTGAGCTCATAGTAGCTAGGATTCTTCCTCAATCTTCTCACAAGGAAGGAGTTGGTAAGCATGGCCATGGAATGTTCTTCCAAGGATATCAGTTTTAGATCCTTCTTTTCCTTGCCCGAAAGCGTTCCCGATTCCCCATGTTCTATTGATGTTCTGTTAACGTCAGGCTCTATCTGAGATATCGTCAAGTCAGATCCAGCTGTAGGAGTAAAAAAGTTCCTGAGAACGAGTTCATCTAGCCTCAAAAGGTTTGACTCGACTGGAAACGGTTCATAAAGGAACTTCTTGTAGAACTCTTTGTAGACGTCTCTTATCATGAGAACGGCGATACCTGTTGAATCAATGTTTGGTCTGCCGGCTCTTCCTAGCATCTGCATTACGTCAGACGGTGCGTACTCAACATATCTTTCCATGTCACTATCGTAATATTCTGTGCCCTTAACGATAACTAGACGCGCTCTAAAACCACTTTGCCACGCATAGTTTGTTGTGCATATAAGTATCTGAATTTTGTTATACAAGTACAATTCAGTGACTGTTTTCTTATCACTAGATTTCATACTTGGGTATAGGAAACCAATGCCAAACTCCAGAGATAGCCTCAAGCTTTCTTCTTGTATGCCGTTCAATAATGTACTTAACGATAACTCCTCCATGTGAAGCCATTGTTTTTCGCCCGTTTGAGAGTGCTGAACCAAACAGGAAATGAGGTCCAAGGCTGTCAAAGAGCATTGTTTCTTTGATGAAACAAAAATGAGGGTTGGTTGATCAATACTATGAGTCCGTATAGCTTTGAAGATTGGCTTATTCATAGTTGACATCCTTGGGCTATAATGACGTTCGGGAAAGCTAAGTATATGGATTTCCAACTGGATAGGCCTAGAAGTAGCTGAATGGAAGTTGTATGCACTGTTCTTTTTGAGACCCAACCAGTTCGCTAGATCATGAGTGTTGGATATTGTGCTCGATATACCGACATAACGGAATCGAATCTTGGTGTTCTCTGCTCTCAGGTAATTCAACTTGCTAATTACTAGTTCCATATTGGATCCCCTCTTGTCGCCCATCAGATGCATATCGTCGAGGATGACTAATGCTACTCGACTTAAGTCACTGATTGATCTTGATCTGCTTAACCAGATGAAAAATTTCTCTGCTGAGGAGACAATGACATCCGACTGATCGAAAGCGTCATCACTGAAAAGAGTGTAGTCGTCAAAAATTTGGATTTGTTTCTGCAAGTTCGTGCCTAGTCTGTCACACCAATCTCTGTACTTGAGATAGACCAGGGACTCTATCGGAGATATGTAGATGACTTTTCGTCTAGCCAGATTCATCTTTTTGCCCCAGACTCTCAAGATTGCCAGATCCGCTAATAATGTTTTACCAGAGCCAGTCGGCCCGCAAATTATAAGGCTTCTATCACAATGATAAAGCGGATAAAATACTTGAGATTGCAACACATTGAAGGCCTCAATATGTAACGGTATCATGGTATTGATATGCAAGGATGGTTGGGGGTTTGGGTTCTCACTTATTGTAGCTCTATTGGGGGCGGATCTTTGGTAAGATGAGCGGAATATACCAGCGAATTGCTCATTTTGCACGACGTCAAGCGGGAGTTGGTTTAGATTCGGGGGAACTCTAGTGTATGCGATAGGTTCATTGGGTAGAATTATCTTCCTGCAGTCTATTGGAAATTCATAGTCGCAACCATTCCATTCATCTGATGAGACGAAAACAATATATTCACTTGGCAGACGTTGACCCATCGATCCGTCATCTAGAGTATCGTCTACTAGAGGTATATTTATACTTAGACTCTGCGATTGCTGACTTTTCACCTGATCCTTGCTGAATTTTATGCTTTCACTGTAATAGATTTGATTTGTAATCTCTTCGTCAACCACGAGTATCCAGAATGTTTGGCGATATCTCCCATGATAACGGTCGTTCCACTTGAAATACGGTTTGATCCATAGATCCAGAGTCACCAGATTGGATTTTAGAGGCCTCACTTTGCCATCGACTAGAACGTATGGTAGCTGTTTGAGAAATTCTTTTATACTTTCACCCATCTTATCAGGAAAGTTGACCAGTTTTCCAACCTCAGTCGCACTCATCGAGTCTAATTGCTCAACTGAACATTTGGCCTCTTCAAGTCGATGTATTACCTGCGGAGGAAGGTCGAACATCCGAAAAGGAGAGTGGAAGTTCCAAGTTTGCAGTTCCAACATTTTGCACATCTTGAGAAGATTCAAAGCAGTTGTAGGCCAACCTCGCTTTAGGGAATATTCAAATAATCCACGTGCGATACGGGTTGCATTTTGAGCTATATACATAAGATCTGAAATGAGAGAGTGAGATTCAATAAATGACCGGCTGATATAGGCTTGGAGTAAACAGCTAACTTTTCCCTTCGTTGCCTCAATAGCGCCACCCGCTATGGGAATATGACAGGCCCGTCGCAGTGTATCAAGCTCGTTGGCTTCCTCTTCTCGAAACTTAATTTGCTGAAACTCTTGAGCGTCACCAATCAAGCCAAGTATGTCTTGCATCTCCAGATGGTCTTCGATCACATCGTTGTATCGAGTAATTGTTTCATAATTAATGTAATAATGACTTGCAATCCTACCTAAATCAGTTGCCTCAAGTTGACCATCCTGCTGGTTGTAGCGACACATCCGAGCTTCATCGAGCTGACGCGCAGCGTTGACGATCAATCTGTTGCGTATGAGAACCAGAGAGGGATCGCTTTCAATCTCGAAATGATTGCAACCGTACACTAGGGGGTTTTGCGCTAGCCTTACGTTAAGATACGTGTAGCGCAACCATTCCATACCCTCGTCGATTGTGGATACAGTGCCAGATACAATTTCAGCATTTAGGTTATCTGTTAAGTGCTTAATAAAATTACTCTCGATAGGTGTCTGGTTAGTGAGTAATTTCAGATATGAGTCCATCTTCTCGAGTGCAGTCATTATAATAGCGTGACCATCACTATCATACTGGGGCCTCCCAGCTCGACCGAATATTTGCATAACATCTAGAAGTCCAACATCTACAAACTTTCCCACTGATGCATCATAAATCTCAGTACCCCTAATGATCACAGCGTGGGCAGGGAAGTTAACGCCCCAAGCTAGAGTGGCAGTGCAAACTAGAACTTTCAAGACACCCATCCGGAAGAGCCTCTCGACGAGGAGCCGATCGGATCTTATCATCCCAGCATGATGTATGCCGAAGCCTATGGCAAAAAGGTCTCTTAGGAGCTTGTTCTTCGGACTCGACACTAGCTTGGCGGCATCAGGAAATGCGACCAGATCAGGTTGAAACAATTCCATCTTGTTGTTCAGCTGGATCATTTCGCGCATCTTCGTTGCAACTCGCTGAGTCGAGTTTCTGGCATGGACAAATATCATAACTTGCTTTGACTGCATAGCGTATTGGAGAACTAGATTGTAGCAAACTTTATCCATACACTTTGATTGACTGCTTGCATCAAGAGGACGAACACCGATGAAAGTCTGAGTTAAGGGCACTGGTCTGAATCTATTATCAAAATAAAACAAACCATTGTAAGGGTTAACTCTAAGGAAACTCGCGACATCGACATAATTTGGCAAAGTAGCGGATAAACCGACAATACGAGTCATCCGCTGAGAGGATTCCACGTATCTAAGAGTTCGCGCGACTAAGGCTTCCAGGACAGGACCTCTGTCAGATTGTAAGAGGTGAACCTCGTCAATTATAAGCAATCTCACTAAACTAAGTAAGTCAACATCGCCCTTCGATTTTCTCGTAACCACATCCCACTTCTCAGGTGTTGTGACTATGATGTGGGTTTGAGATATTTCACGCTCTGTCATTGACATGTCACCTGTTAATTCGCGTGTTTTGATACCAATGCTCTTGAGGCGCGTCATGAAGTTGTCCGTCTGCTCAGTTGCAAGTGATTTCATCGGTGCAATGTAGATGATTTTGAACATTTCGCTTGTGTTACTAGAGATCATCTCCGTTGAATTAGGTTTAAAATAGTTTCTGAGCTCGTTCAAGACTGCCATCATGGCTACATTGGTTTTCCCAGATCCAGTTGGAGCTGCAACTAGCATGTTGTGGTTTGACTTGTATGCGGTTTCGTAGACGATTGATTGCATCGGATTCAGATGCGTACAAGTAGAGAATGCGATCCGGCCAATGGGATCAAAACTCTCAGCTATAGATATCAGTTTCTCCTTTGGGACCAAATCAGTCTTTTCCATCTTCTTCACCGTTATCTCCTCATAATCGCTGAAAGACTTTCTCGCAGAGGTCTCAGGTAGATACACTTTTTGATTGTTTAAACTTGCAAGTGTGAATTTAGCGTCAAGTAAAGCATCATAGACATGAGGGTATCTCGGCTCTGGTTCTGCCTTCATTCTTCTCATAACCGCCAGACTATTGCTAGTATCTGTATCATTATTCGTGGTTAAATTGTCGAAGTGATGTTTCTTGGCAATTTGCTTCGCAAGTTTCTTGGACGACTTAGTGTGTATCACAACGTTGCTATAATTAATGGGATTGTATTCTTTGCGTTCGGGGCGTCTTGTTGGGTTGCTTGAGGAGGAGGTAGCCTGTTGCTGATTGAATGTATGCCTATCACCCGATCTGAGCAGCTGCTCCTCCTCTTCCCTAGCTAGTTGACGAGCCAGTTTTTCGTCAGCATCATAGTCCACTTGGCGTTTGCTTTCCCGTTGTGGACTACTAACTCTTGCATGAAGCGCATAATACACCTCCTCTTCCTCAGCCAATTGTCTAGCGAGTCTCTCATCAGCTTCGAGATCGTCAATACTCTGTTGCCAGAGCTGAGATTTACCACCTCCGGAGGTTGAGGGTTGGGATAAATGGGAGGACGAGGTAGAGGGTTGCGGCAAGATAATATTTAGGAGTGCAGCGGAGGAGGGCGGCAAGTTTGGATGGCTACTGTTTCTTGGCATATGATTCCTGGCCTCATTGGATCGTTGTTTTGCGTTCATAATTGTAGTCTACGGATTATTGCTCTCAATATTAGCGGTATTTAAATTTCAGATGACAATATGAAACAACGGGCTCTCAAAGTTAGGTTTGATGCTTAAATGGCAGAACTTTGCCCGTCTGAAATCCATCAGATTTGATCTCGATGGCCGTTGTTAGCAGAATAAGTGCGAGAGTTAGGACACCAGCGAGTGCTACAGGCTGGCCGATGATTTTCTGGGGGTAGATTTGGGAATAAATGTGATAAATTGAGGCATCGAGAGAATTCAAACTCATCAATCCATTGAGCGTTTAGGAGGTGAATGAATGAAAGAAGGACCAAATATGCCAACACCAAGCGTTCGAGCGCGTTTTTTCGAAGAGAAATTGTGTATTCGGTGTATTAGCCTGCTTCTGGCATGACTCCAACCAGGGAGTTGTTCATAAAGAGCCATCAATTGGAGAGACAAACCGTTGGTTTGAGCAAGAGTGTTCAAGAGATCGTCGGTAAAGGAGTTGATGGTATTTACATGTTGAAGGGATGTTGAGACCCAGAACTCCGAGCGCAGTTTCGGCGACTGCCTGTATGGTGTTGGAGAATGTCGAATGGAAGAACAATTCTCCGGCGAGAGTGGTCAGGTGAGTTGTGGAGGTTTATTCTCTAAAGATCATTCAAGCTGGTGATTGGCTAAGCTGGTTGGGTATAATTGAGAGAGAAGATGGACCTTAGAATAAGATGTAACGAGGAGGGGGGGGCGCTGTGCCAGTTTTCGTGCATCTACGAACGAGCATCGTACAGAGAGTTTATCAGCTGGTGGCTGCTGGGCGCGCATGCGCTCTGGCAGCACAACAAAGCGAACAATTCTTGGCCAAAGCGAGCAGTCAGTCTCAGCAGTTCGGCCGATCCAGTTACTTTCATCTCATAGCGCGCTATGGATCGATGATAACCTCACATGACACCTAGTGCTGCAGCCTTCTTGCCACACAGTTACTAAGTAAACTTTACCACCAACAAGGGGCAACCGAGTAGAGCAACTAAAGGGGCAAACATGAAGTTCCAATGGCACCAGATTCCCACCAACAAGCGAGCCCGTCACCAAGTAGAGAAACAATTCCACATAAACAATTCTCAAAGCCGGCCACAAGTAATAAGAGCAAGCGAGTACAAGAGTTTACGCCAGGTTGTGCCCTCACTAAGACGCCAGCGAGATGTTGGAAAGGTTGAGGTTGTGACCGAGGCGGCTCGTTATATTGACCACTTGCACAAAACTCTGATAGAGCGATTCGTCCTCTGTGGAATACCGGACTCACTGAAGGGTAAGTGTTGATTTTTTCCGCTCTCTCTCTCTCTCTGGCTCTGGTTATCGTTCGATCGAGGAGGTCGTCGGGCGCGCTTCCGCCGTCTGGCTCGGCCTCTCGTGCCGGCAGGCTGAGGGCAGCTAGCGCGCGCGCGCTCCCAAACCTGGAGACGGCGGCTCGAGCTGGGAGAGGAGAGGGGAGGCGAGAGTTTGGCCGAGTTTACTTTTACTCGCAACTGTTCAAATAATACTTGCACTCAGGGCCGCCAACCTGGCCAAGGGGACCGAGTGATGGAATGGGATTATGAGAGTTCAGGTAACCGAGTTCAGTTGAACCCAACTTGGCGCCCTTCCTGTTTCCGGCGCGCGGAGCTCGTTTGCCTGCGTGGCGTAAGTTCCGGTTGGCGCGCTGAGATGAGGCCGGCGAGCGGAGGTTGCCGTTCTCTTGTTTGCCGTTTGCTGATCGGCACTCAGAGGAGGAGGCAGCTCGCAGGAGGACACCGGAGCCGCTCGCTCCTTCTGCCCTCAAGCCAAGCGAGCTTGCAAGAGCGAGGAGGCGAAACAATACATCTGTTTGCCACATTTTTGCAGCCGGCTCTCGTGGGCCCCAGGAGCGAGCGAGCCGGCCAGCCAGCCGGCCTGGCGCTGGCGCAACTCGAGCGCCGCCGCCGCCGCAGCCGCTGGACTCGCAGAGGCGGGCGCCTCTCGCCTGCCGGCCTCAGCTGGTGGGCAGCTGGTGGGCAGCTGTTGGCCGGCTGCGCAACATACCAGCCGCCCTCGATCGGATGGCCAAAGGATTGGTGGCGGCGCCCTGGCCGTTTGGTCGCCCTCGCAACGCGGCTAGCCAGCTGAGCCAGTGAGCGCAGTTGCAACAACTGCCGCCGCCGACGCCACTGACACGGCAACTGCTTCCCGTGTCAGTCACATCTGCCGCTAGCAAGCGCGCAGATGTATCATGTTGTCGGCGCTCCTCCCGCTGGCGCCGCCTCCAACGCGGCCGCCGCTGCGGCCACTGCAGCCGGCCAGTGGACGGGACGCGTGACTCCATAGGTGAGCCGCATAGGTTTCAGCGCCCAGAGCCTCCACAAGGCGCACGAGCCAAGCCAGGTCGAGGCGAGCCTCTCGCCTAGCTAGCGCGCAGCCGCCGCGGCCCACGATTTCCTATGGGAAAAATAACACTGCCTTTGCGAGAGGCCCGGCGGCCGCATATGGTTAGCATACGCGCAATAGCACATCGGCTCTCACACTCGGCCCGCTCTCACTCTCTCACACTCGCACTCGCACTCGCGCTCGGGGGACAAATGTTGCCTTGCGTCGGGAGCATATGGACAATAGGCGGCTGCTGCTGCCGCTGCTGCGCTGGCGCCGGCAGCGGCCGAACGAGAGCCCCCTATGTAACACATGCGCATTTGACCGGCCGGTTGCCGTTGCCGTTGCCGCAGCCGGGCCGCCTGGCTCAACCATCGGGCGGCACAACTATCGGCTGATAACGTAACTCGCGCGCAGTTGGCTAACTGGCCCCAGCAGCCAAAACTCGGAAGCGGCGCCCGCAAAACCGGCCGACAGCTGGCTGGCCGAGTTTGCGTTTGGCCGGCGCCCACTATGTCGCTTTCAGCGCCAGCTGAGCAGCGCTCGCCTGTGAGAAAGAAGTCGCAACGAGGCCGCCTGGGCCCAAACTCGCGTGAGCGCAAGCCAAGCAACATTCTATTGACAGATAGGTCGCCCTTCGTCTAGGTGCGAGCGGAAGTTGGCCAGGAGTTCAGTTTGGCGGGCATCTCTGCTTGCGAGCGCGCTCACTTTCGCCGCAAGCAGAGGCCACGAGCGAGCCTCCCCCTCGCTCGGCCGCCGCCTGCCTTGCGAGCCGTCCTGAGCGGGCTGCCTTGAGCGCGCAACTGCGGCTAACTGTTGCCACATTTGCAGGATGACCAAATTGGGAAATGGTCTCAGTGGACAAGTTTCGTCCGCTTGCAAGTCAGCCAGCCAGCCAGCCAGCAAGTCGGCCAGTGCGGCGAGCGGCCCGCGCGCATCCTGTTCGCCGGCTGCTGCTGCGGCGGCGGCACCGCATGTGAACCAGCAACAGGTGCGCGGCACAACCAACAGCAGTGGTGGCCATTTGCGCTTCGTCCGCAACTCAAACCCAAGCCTCGAGTTTTAGCTCAAATCGGCGCACAAATTGAAGGCCAAGCGGCGCGCATGTGTGTCACTAGCGCCGCCTTGCCTCAAGCCCAGCCAAGGGCCGAAACCATTCGGTTCTCATAGATTCCTGGCATTGGAATTCGCCATTCCAAACGAGGCCCCTCACCTGGCCGGCGGCGAGCAAAAGCGTTGGCCGGCCAGTGGGAACGAGCTGTGGCGGCGGCGGCGGCTGCGTCAGCTGCCGCGCTAACGGTTTCCGCGCGCAGCCGCCGCCCAGCAGCCGGCCCGCCGAGTCAGCTGGTCGCGCGGGCCAATCGGGCCAGCCACTGATTGGGGCGCGCAAAAGTCAAGTCGGCCCCGCTCGGCGCCGATAAGATGGCGGCGGCCGCGCACGAGGAGCGCCAAAGCCAGCCGGCGGAGGGGCAGAAGTTTGGGCTCGCTCAAGGTTGGCCGGGCAAACTTTTATGACAGCCCAAAGGCGAGCGTTCCCATGAAAGAACTTTCGCCCAAATTTACGGCTCAGGCAGCGCACCTGTCGCATCACCTGTGCACCTGTGGCCCCCTCCTCCTCCTCCTCCTCTTCTTGTGCCAACCAAACGCAGCATGGGGTACGACGAGGGCCACTCGTGTGCCTGTTTGCTTGCGGCGAGGGGCTCGCGTGCGTCTGCAATGATGAGATAATCATCGTGTCTCTGGCGGCCAGAGCGAGCGCGAATTGGCCGCCCAACCTCCTGCATTGGGACTCGGCGGCGCTTATTCAAGCTCGCTCGGCCGGATCCCTCGAGAGCTCTCGGCGCTCGGCGCTCGGCGCTCGGCTCTCGGCTCTCGGCTCTCGGCGCTTGGCTCTCGGGGGCGCCGCCGCTCGGTCGGCCGAGAGGAGGCTAATTTCATTAGCTTGAAGCGCGGGCGGCCCAGCGAGCGGGGCGGGTAGGCGAGCCAGCGCTGGCGAAGCGGCCGACGCGAGAGGAAGTTTTGTTGGAGTTCGGAAGGAAGATCCGAGGGGCAGGCAGGGCTCCCATGTTAAGCGATTGGCAAATGGCCATTTAAAGGGAAGGGAGGAGGTCCGCACCTGTTTGTTGAATGGTCAAGTGCGTGGCCCGTCCGCCACGACTGGATGGCGGCCTTTCACGATTGCCTGCAGCTGGCTGGCTGCTCGCATGGGAGCGCAGCCGAGGAGGCGGCGGCCGGCCGGCCAGCAGGCGAGCGAGCGAGCGAGCGAGCGCCTCATGCGCCGCGGCCGGACGAGTGAGCGGGCCGGCCGGCCGGCCAGCTGCCGTTGGCCCAGCGAGAGGAGGCGGCGGCGGCGGCGGCGCATGAGGCCGCTCAAACGGGCCGCCTAGACGCTGTCGACGGCCGCCTAGTCACCTGGGACAATTAAAGGGCGCCGAGGCCGATAAGGCGCCGGCCGCCCAACTCGCCCGACCTCCTCAACTGGCAAACACAAGCCCCGCCACTCAAGGCTCTTTGGCTGCGCATTTACATTGCAGGGCCGATTGGCGCAATTTGATCTGGTTAGCCCGCCGCCAGCATCAGCTGGAAGCCGCCGCCGCCGCCGCCTCCTCCTCCCGTTGGCCAAGTCGTGCCCGCCGCAGCCCCTGCTACACTTTTGCAGCAAACCAATTGGCCGCCGCCGCCGCCGCAACCTAACACATCTGCGCGCCTACCTGAACTTGACGCCGCCATGTTGCCCACTCGGCCGCCCTCGAGTGTGTTGAGCGCGCAAATGGTGCGCAAGTTTAACGTTTCCATCCTGGCGCCAGCGGCAGCCAACTAAACTAATAAATGTTCTCCTACAACTCGACAAATGGTCACCTGTTCGGCCGCCTGCCCGCCCCGCCGAGCAGTAGGCGCGGGCTGGCTGGGCGGCCCTCGCCTACCCATTCGAAGTATGGCCGGCTCGGCCGCCAACGCGAGAACTCCGCCGCCCGGTGCAGCTGGTGGCGCTCGCTTGAGCGGCCAGAGGCGAGCGAGGCGGCCGCCGCTGAGGCTCGGCTCAGGCTGCCCGAGGAGCTATGAGCGAGCATATGCTGGTCTTTGTCTTTGCTAGCGCCGCCCGACTTATCCTACTTAGTGCGGAGGCATATTTGTTTGCATAAGCCGGCGTGGAGGCGGCCAGCCGAGTGGGCCGGCGCATGGAGCTGGCCAAGCCGCTGACAGGTGGTTGGCCGGCCGGTCGCTTGCAAACTTCATTACGCCAACTCGGCCCGCCGAACGCGCTCGCATTGCCGCGCCGGCTCATCGATGTTATTGACACTTGGGCTTGGCAGGGTCGCGCCCACTGCTGCCGCCTCGGAGCAGCTGCTCGAGTGGCGAAAGAGTTTTGGGCTAATTCAATTTACATTGAGCTCGCCGGCCAGGTCGATGGCTCTGGCGGCGAGCGGCGAGAATTCAAAGCGCCGGCCACAGATTCAATCCAGCCGATCACCGATTGGCCGGCCGCGCTGGCGCAAGTAGGCGGCCACCTCCTCCAAAGCTCTGCCGCGGGAGCCTTGAGCTGGCTCCAACTTGCGAGGGCAGCGAGAGCGAATCCGGGCTTCAGCGAGCGAGACCAGAGCATTGAGGGCGCAACCAGACGACGACAGGACACCAAAGCCGAGCCATAAGGCATGTAAGCCAAGAGGCAGAAGGCAGGAGGCAAAAGCCAAAAGCCAAAATGAAAACGAAAAGCAAGCCGGGACGAGCGGCAAACCCACGCAACTTGCCATTGGCAAGTGTGGCCGTGCGCCTGCAATGGTTTGCCGAGGCTCTTGCATGGAAGTCGCCATTACATTTTGCTCGCCCTGCTTCGCCCGTTGCCATAGCTTCTTATATGGAAGTTGCTCGCAGGCGACAGAGAGCGAGAGCGAGAGAGGAAACGCGCGACGAGCGCGCGCCCAATGGCACTCTCGTAGGCCGCCACTCGGCCGGATTGCCAGCTCAGCCTGGCGCTCCAGGCTGCGAGTTTGCGCCGCCCAAGCGAGCAGGTGAATCCTCGGCGCCGCTCGTTCGCGGCAGCCGCACTGCGCAGGCAGCCGGCTGGTTGGCTGCGAGCGCCGCCGCCGCCAACGACGACGACGACGACAACGCCGCCGACGACAGGTGATTTTCGCTTCGAGCTCACAATGGGTCATTAGTGTTTGGTGGCCGATCGAGTGGCCGGCAGATGTTTGCTCGCAGTGATCATGCTCGCGCGTTCGCCGGCCAAACTGCCACTGCCACTGCCGTAGAGCGAGCGCTCGCACGGCATCATTTACCGCTAATTCCCGAGCAGCCCGCCTTAGGGGGCCAAGTTCAGCCGGCTGCAGGTAGATTTGCGCCATATGGCGCCAGTGCACAAGTGGCGGCGGCGGCTGCAGGAGGAGGAGGAGATTTGTTTGGGCATTGACATTGGCTTGCGGGTTGCAGCTTGCGCCGGCTAGATTGCGGCCGGCTAATCCATCCCTGTTTGCGCGTCCCCGGCCGGCGCCGCCATGACGGATGCGCCTCCGCCCAAACCCGCACCTGGCCGGCCGCTCGCTGGCCAGGCTCGTGGGCAGCGCCAAATGGAGGCCTCCCTCCAACGGGGGCGATGCGCGCTCGGTTCTGCGCGACACCGAGCGTCGACGGCTGGAGACACGGACTGGATGCTGGCTGGGCGGCGAGCGAGGGATGCGTTGAGTTTCAGCGGATTGCGTTGGCGAAGTTGCGGCCAAGGCGCCAGTTGCGCGCTTGCCAACCAGCAACAGCTCGCCCGGACGCCGCTTATCGGCCGGCCAGTTGCAGGTCGCCATATGTCGGCCCTCGGACAGCCGGCCGGCCGGCCAGCCCGCAAGGAGGACTCGTTAGTCAAGGAGAGTTGGCTCTGGCCGAGCTTGGCAAGGCTTGAGCCGGCTGGCCAGGTGCGCGAGTGGAGGCAGTTTGCTGTTTTAAGGTTTGTTAGGCATCATTTGAGTCTCATGTCAGAAGCGCTGGCCAGTAGCGCCAACTAATCCAGCTAACTGCGGCGGCCAATTAGTGCTTAATATTATTATTATTGTTGTTGTTGTTGCTGCTGCTGTCGCTCGATGTGGCTGCTGTTGGCCGGCGAGCGAGCTGTCGCCGACAGGCCAACGAGTGGTGATGGCCGCACAAAAGGCCACACGAGCCAGCCAGCCAGCCAGCCATCCATCCGTCGGGCAGGCCGGCTGCTCATGAGTCAGCTGTGCGCGCGGACAGCTGTTGATACTAATTAGAAGCGCCAGGCTTACCTACCCGCAAGCAGCCCGCTCAGCTCCGAGTGGCCTGTCTAAATATAGAAGAAGAGGCTAGCTGGTCTTGTTGTTTTGTCATTTGAGGTTGGCGAGTGGCGCTCGCTTTGGGCTGAAACTGGAGCCGCTTAGAGGAGAGCCCAATTCGAGCTCCAGTGACCTATGCCTGTGGTGGCGCCAAAACGGGCTTGCCAGGCCAGAGCGCTCCCTCTCTCTCTCTCCGCGCGCCTCGTTTATCAGCGGCGCTAGCAGATGCTCGAGCCGCCGCCGCCGCCACTAATTCCAAACAACATTGATTGGTTTGCGACGCTATCTAATGGGCCAGCCGGGCACCTGCCCAGCTGGCTAACAAAGTCAGCTGGAACTCGAAAAGCGCGGCCACCTGTTCTCTCTCTCCCCCCGCCGTTGAGTGCCAATTGGCCGAGCAGCGCGCAAAACAACCACTAACATCTCTCCCTCTCGCCACCCCCAATTAAACCTGGCCGCCTCTCCTAAACTTCCACAGGCATCCTGGGAACGGACAATGCAAATGAGCTAAACTCGAAGCACATCATGAACTTGGTCACCAGCATGGCGGCCAAGCAGCACCAGCAGGCGGCCGCACGTTTGCGCGCCCAACAGGCAAGAGGAAGCCCCGCTAGCCAGGTGATCTCGCCCCCGCGCCCCCTGGGCCCAAAGTGGCAACAGGCGGGCGCTCACGCCGCGACCACGCCCTCCTCGCCGGCGCACACGCCTCCGCCGCAGCTCGCACGAACACACCCGACCCGAATGGGTGCCTCTGTGGCCGCTGTGAGGCCGCTACCGCCGCCGCCGCCGCCACCAACAACGACAGCAGCCAATGCGGCCGCGACCCTGAGGCGAAGAAGTCTGGCCAGACGACAGCAGCAGCAGCAGCGCGAACTTCGGCGCCCAAACGGAAGCGGAAGCAACAAATCAGCGAGCAAGTTAAAATATCATGATTGATTAGTTGGTTGCCCGGCTAATTGGGCGCTGAATTGGAGCTTGAATTGAGCAACAGGAAACAGGAGACAGAGCATAAGAACGACGGCCCAAAATCATCAGGCTCCTCCACCTTCCCTGTTGGCGCCAGTCCCGCGAGAACTTGTTTGGCAAAAGTTTCTACGTTTGTTAGAGATCTAGGAGGCAATAGATTTCGAGGGGCCGAAAAGAGAGAGAGACAGAGAGACAGAGACAGAGCACCAACTCCTTATTAGTGATACCTGATTATTTATGGAAAAGAGACTTCTCAATGTAGATCGGCGGTGAATAATTTGAATTTGGTTAAACGAAAATTAAACAACAAATTTCCGCCGACAGCTTATGGTGGAAGCCGCTTTTATAGTTATTTAGGGGGAGTATGACTTAATTTGCTGCTTGCCCACTTCGAAGGCTAAGGCCAAAGAGATCCGCTTTGGCTCCCATGTAATAACATCGAGCGAGGTTTCAACGCGCGAAAACATGGCCTCTCGCGCTTCCACGCTGACACTGATTGATTCATCAGCCAGCCAGGTGAACTATGGCTGGCGGGCTTGAGCTCCTTGGTTGGCTGGAGGAGGGGAGACAATTGATTAATTTGCTAGCGAGCTCATTTGCTTAGCCAGCTGGCACTGCGGGCGGCTGATTGGGTCGCAAGCTCGGGCGCTGCTGTCTGCTCATCGCGGCTCGGCTTACTTACACAATTGCACCACCAAACCACCAAACTATCCCTCAATCCTTCCATTGAGCCCTCGCAGCAAACAAGCCGTTCGAGCGGCCGCATTCGTCGCTATCAAATTAGGCGGCAAATTGGCTCCTAAGCGAGAGCTGGGCCCATCCACAGCCAAGCAGACGCACATAAGCCCGCCCATCTCATATCGGCCAACTGGTGCCGCTCCTACCTGACAGAAGTCTGCGCACTCTTGGGCGATAAATTGCGCCCGCTCGCTTCTATCTTTGGTCTTGGCGCTCAACCGCCGAGCTATCTAGCCGACTGCCAGTCCGTCACCTGTTCGCCCGCCCAGCCAGCCAGCAGTTTGCGCTCACAATCTGCGATGACGGCGACTCCGTCTCACACCGCTGGGATCGTTTGAGCGCCGATTGCAGGGACGCAAGTTGGTTGTTGTTGCTGGTTCGAGTTGACATCTGTTGCGCTGGTTTGGTTGGCAGCCAAGAAGCCAGAGAGACAGAAGGCCGGGAGAGGGAGAGCGCTGGATTGGTTGCCACCTGGGCAGAGTCCACCCCTTTGGTGCGCAAACAGGCGACTGAGCGTAGCGCTGTAAGCCGGCCAGAGAGTCTTAGCTTATCTGCGCTGTCTATCTGGCGCAATTAGCCGCTGACGGGCGGCCGCTCCAGCGCGAGGGGCCACTTTGTATCAATTTGAGAGGAGACTTGTGACAGCTTGAGCTTGGACAGTTTGTCTTGCCTCTTCAAGTTCCACCAGACAGGTGGTCTAATTGGCTCCAAGTGAGGCTAAGCGATGAGCGTCTGCTCCATCGGCGGCCACAAATCCAGCTAGCGGACATAAATCTCTCTCCCTCTCGCTCGCTTTGGCCGTCTCAAACCAAAACCTGAGAGACTCGGCGCGGATCCGCTAAACTTTGCGCCACATCCACGTTCCTCCGCTCGGCTCCCCCAAGCCGCCGCCCGCGCTCTCAGGTGGCTAATTGAATTGGTTGGCCGCAGTTGAAAGGCGAAAACAGTTTAACCGGCACAAAGCGGGCGCCAACTTGAAAGCGGCCGCCGACCGAGAGGGCGGAATTTGTCGCCGCCGCCGGCCAGCAAGCCAGCCAGCCAGCCAGCCAGGTGAGACTTTTCATGCTGCAGCTTTGTCTGTTGCGAGAATTGTCGAGTTTGCGGCCCTTCGAATGGGCGGATTTGGCGGCAGAGCTGTCGCGCTTTTGTTCAATCCGGTCGGCCCAAAGAGTTGACCGCCAAATGGGCGAGCCAGCCGTGCGTTCGCGCTTGCCCACCTGGCCTCTCCGCTTTCGGATCTCGGATCTAGTCTAGCGTGTCCGTGTTGAATTTGAGCTAATTAACACCTATCGTCGGCGCCAGTGGCTAATTGGCAGTTGTCTCGTCCGTTGGCTAGCCGCCCGCCGGCAGAGGATTGGAGCTGGCCGCTGGCATGGACAGGCAAAACAAACAGCCCCAAGGTGGGTCGGCCCTCGAGCACGGGCCCGGAGCAGCTCAGCACCTCGGCTTCGGCGGCCCTGGCCTTGGTCAGCCTGGGGGCCGCCGAAGGCTGGGACACGCCCAGCTGCCGCCGGCAACAGGTAATCAGGTGTCCTGTTTGCAGAGGGCCAACAGCTCGGGGTTGCTGTTGCCGGTGTGGCCGCTCGAGGGTCCTCTCTCCTCTGTTCGCTCGCCCAGCTGGGCGGCCATTTGGCGGCCAGAGGCGAATGGTGCTGGCAGATTTGGTTGGCGCCAATTGCTCACAGCACAATGGGCCGGCTTGTTTATCGACATCACGACTGGCAACATATGTTTCTCGTTGTTGTTGTTGATTTGGAGGCCAGAAGAGCAGCGGCGGCGGCGGGCGGAGTAGGAACAGGAGTAGGAGTAGGAGTAGGAGTTTTAGTTTGGGTTTGGGTTGGAGTTGGAGTTGGAGGGCTAACAGATGATGGTGGCGCGGATTAAGGATGCTCCTGCTTGGGCTCTCTGGCGCCAGGAATGCGCCCGCCAGTCCTGGCGTGAGAATCAGCTGTTTGCTCCTTTGCCCAGAGGATAGTGGCGACGAAATAGTTCATTTGGGGGCCGGCAGCGCGCGAGCTCTGTTTGTCCACAGCTCGGCTCACCTATCCTCGGCCGGTAGATGAGCCAGCCGACGGCAGTGGATTGCCAGTCGGCTAGCCTTCGCTGAATAACTGGATTTGCTGGCCATAAACTGGCAGGCGCAAAGAGATCAGGTAAATCCTCTTGTTGGCTAGGAGCGTTTGTTTGAGCTGGTGGTGGTTGGATTCTTTATTGGCGGCGGCGGCGGCGGCGGCCAGGCAACAGCGGTGACAAGCCATGCAAACAGAAGGAGCTTGTTTAAACTCTTGGCCGCCTTTTGGGGCCGGACAAGCGTGGAGCGATGATGTGTTGATCCGCTCCTCATTGTGTCCGGCTGGCGGAGGCCAAGTGGGCGACTCCGCCTGACCACTGGCTTTGGCGGGCGCTCGTGGACGGCCGATTGTAACAACACGCCGCTCTCGTATAACAACACCAACAACAACAACAACAACGACGACAACAGCAATAGCAACCTACACTTGGGCTCACCTCCACCTCCGCTCCTCCCCCCACCATCACCAGTACCCTCACTTTTGGCCTCCTTGCTCGTCCAGCGCAGAGCGCCGACAGAAGGCCAATCGGCCGGCCAGTCGGCCAGCCGGGCTCTGGGTTGCGCGCCAAAGGCAAGAGGCTAGTCAATACAATCGAATGATGGCGCGATTTATTGGGGGGCCACTGATTGGGCTTGCGAGCCAACCAATTGGTGGCGGCGGCGGCGGCGGCCAGATTGAGGCTCGCGGGCGCAAATCAATTGGCGGCCACAGAGGCGCCGGTGGACAAACCCAAAGCGCTCTCTGCCCCTCTCTGCGGGGCTCAAACTCGAGTTTCAATTGGCTTGCTTAGTTTTGGGCCAGGTGAAGAGGGGCGCACACAATTGTGTTGTTATTGAATTGTTTAATGCTTATTTGGCTCGGATGGCAAACCAGTTGCGCCCACAATGGCCGCCCGAAGTGAAGTGAGAGCGAGCGAGGCTGAGGTGAGCTCACTCGGTGAGTCACTTTTGCCGGCCCCTTGGAGGCGATGAATGGATCCTGCTCATTTGAGCGTTAAGAGCGGCGATCTGAGGCCTGAAATGGGAGCCAAGCGGGGAGAGTTGGCACAATTGAGGGTTTGCTGGCTGGCTGGCTGCTGCGGCGGCGGCGGCGGCGGCGACAAAACTGGCCCCATGGAGCCGGTAATAGGCTAGCGAGTGTCGGCTGGTTTGGGCAGCAAATGGAATGAAATTGGTAAATCTGGAAGAAATTGAGCGGCTCAATTGAGAACAAATGAAAACATTTAGTTCAATTTATTATTCAAAACATTCTAGCCTGCTGCTCACACTGCCCCTCTCCCTCGGCTCCGCTCTCGGCCGGCTACCTGGCCGCCGCCGCCGCCGCTCCTGCCGCTTCTGCCGCCTGTTCATGATGCCCGCACTAGTGGGCGGCCATGGGCCCCAAATAGAGGGCGCGCCCGTCAGCTGTGGCCCGGCTCGGCCAGCTCGGAGGCGCGCTTGTGTGCGGCCTCAATGGCGGCCGCTATGCCGCTCGCAACGTCCGCCTTGTTCAGCACATGGACCCCGTAGACGGCCGCACCTGAGGGCGCGCACACGTCGTCCTTGAGCTCGCCAGGATGCTTGCCCGACTCCAGTTGGGTCTGGGCGGCGCATTGGAGGGTCTTGGCGGCAAAGCGGAGCGCCATTTGACGCGACAAGCCCATCTTGAAGGCCCCATCAGAGAGGGCGCTGATGAAGAAGTAGGAGAAGGCTAGGCCTGAGCCGCCAATGGCGCAGGCTGCGTCCATTTGGCTCTCTGGAACGTACTCGAGCTTTCCCACCGAGGAGAGCAACTGGCGCAAAACCGGCGACAGCTTCTTGCTGTCCGGCTCGCAGTCGATTGCGCACAGGCCAAGCCCGTACATGGCGGCCGTGTTCACCATAACCCTGTGCTGCTCGATCACGTACTTGTCCGGATGGTCCGGATTGATGAGCGTCTGCTTGAGCTGGTCAACTGTTGTGCCGGAGACGAGCGAGACAACGTAGAGCGGGTGGCGCATGTAGGGCACATAGTTTGTGCACAGGGCTGCCGGCCGCAAGCCGCCCGTTTTGAAGCACTTCCGGACGACCGCCCCATGGACGCAAACGAAAATTATATCACAGTCGTAGCGGCCAAAGATGTCTATGTTGCGCTTTGTTACGTGGCAACCATAGTTTTTGAAATTTTCCAAGTTCTTTGAGGATGGCGCTGCAACGTGAATGCGGTTAGCCTGAATCTTTCCGTAATTGATGAAGCCCTGAACTAGAGCGTCGGCAATCTTTCCTGCCCCAATGATTCCAATCTTGGCATCCTCGAGCTTCAGTTGGCCAAGCTTTCGCGGCCTTGAACTGGATTGCTGCTGGCGACCACTCGAACGGCCCCTCTGGCCGCCGTTCGAGCCTCCCGGCGAGCTCTTTCCCTGGCTCGACTGTGGCTTGCTCATCTCCCCCTTCTCTGCCTCCTGGCTCGAAAGGCTAACTGGCGAGTGCGCTGCGGCTTCTAAGGCGACCGGTGCTGTAACTGGTGTTGCTGTTTGCCTTGCGTTAGTCGCGTTGGCCTCTTGCTCCGCTCTCGCTGCTTGGCCTCCCTTGGCTTCCTCCGCTTCAATGGCTAAAAGCTGGCCGCCACAACTGCCTAACACTCGCAAGTGACAACGATGATGGGTTCTGTCAGTCGGCGGGTCAACCAAACTATCTGTCTGTCTCTCTCTACGCTTTTCGCTGGGAGACAAAATTGCTCTGTGCAAGCGCGCCGACCGATTCTGCCTCCAAGCTAAAACTAGCGGATGCAAACGGTTTCGAGCGGGTCAGGTGACTGGCGAGGCGCGCGCTCAAGCTTGCTCCTAGCTAACAGGGCGCTATAGCTACAGGCTACAGGCTCCAGACTCCAGCCTGGATTGCGTAACTCGCGCACAGTGGACGCAGCAACAGTTGGACGGCGCGCGCTGCTTGCTTGATTAAGGCTGCAGCGGGTGCGCCGGTTGCAGGTGACAGTGTCGATTTGGAGCTTGCAGCAGCACAAACCAGAGCCAACACATTCGCCACCTAGCGCCACCCGTTAGCCACAAGTTTCAATCTCAAATCTAGCCGCCAAGTGGTGAAGCTAGCAGCCAGGAGCTAGAGTGATATTGTACTGCCAGTTTGGGGTGATAGTTGTCGTTACAAGTGTTGTTGAACGCACCAAGAGGCCCAAATGAGCGAGCAAGCAGAGCAAGGCCAGGAGGCGTCGGCAGCAAGCGCGGCCAGCGAGGTGCCTCCATCGGCCGCCACCGAGTCGAATGCCGCCGCCGAGCCTTCAACAGCCTCGGCGGCCGCCGCAAGCGAGGCCAGCGGAATCCCCGACTCGACGGCCACCTCAACGCCGGTGGCCGAGGGCGGCAGCACTGCAGCCTCCTCGGCGGCTACCTCGCCAAGCTCGGCTCAACCGGAGACGAGCGAGCTCAACCAAGGCAGCAAGGTTGGCGCAAGTAGCGCCTCGCCAGATGCAAGCACAACGGCAAACTCAACCGACGGCAAATCGTCCGCAGCCAAGTCGGCCAGCAGCAAGTCGCAAAAGTCTAGTCCAGCACTGTCGCACCATTCGAAAACTGAGACAGTCTCCCCGTCTGGCTCGCGCGGATCCTCGCAAACAAAGCGAAAGCGCACAAAGTTGGGCGAGCTCGACCTAAACCAGGCAAAGATTGGCTTTGTTGGCGCTGGCAAGATGGCCGAGTCGACAATAAACGGCTTGATCCACTATGGTGAGTATTTGCTTACTTCGCTCGAGCTCATGCTCCAGCTTGTTGGTTGCAACAGCCAGCAGCTGGCCCCAATGGGCGCGAGCAGCCAAATAAACGAACTCGAACAACTCGACTAACCTCCATTTAAATCCCATCCATTTACTTGTTGCAACAACTTTCAGCAAAAATATCGCCAAACAGGATCCACGTTGCCGCACCTTCGAGCAAGGGCTTAGAAAAGTTCAAGGCCCTCGGCTGTCGCGTCACAAAGCGCAACTACGACATCTTTGGCCGCTACGATTGCGACATCATCTTCCTCTGCTTCCACGGCTACGTTATCAAGCACTGCTACAAACTCGGCGGCGCCCGTCCCCATCCGCTAACAACCAACTACATTCCCCACCAGCGCCACCCAATCTACATCCTCTCGCTGGTGAGCGGGGTTAGCCTGAGCCAGATCAAGGCTTGCCTCTTGAACCCGGAGTCGACCTCCAGGTATGTGCTCGAGATTCACAGGATCATGATGAACACAGCGGTCGGCCATGGGCTCGGCATCTGTGCAATCGATTGCGAGCCGGACAGCAAGAAACTGTCGGCCCCAATAAGGCAGTTGCTCTCCTCGATTGCACAACTTGAGAACGTTCCAGCCTCGCAAATGGACGCAGCCTGCGCCATTGGCGGCTCAGGTCTCGCCTTCTCCTACTATTTCATCAACGCGCTCGCCGATGGAGCCTTCAAGATGGGCCTATCGCGTCAACAGGCAATCAGGTTTGCCTCAAAGACGGCCCAATGCGCCGCACAAACTATGCTCGAGTCGGGCAAACATCCAGCTGAGCTTAGGGACAATGTCTCATCCCCATCGGGCGCAGCCATCTACGGGATTCACGTGCTAGAGAAGAACGATGTTGCTAGCGGAGTCACGGCAGCAGTTGAGGCCGCGCACAAGAGAGCAAACGACTTGGCCACCCAAGAGGCCGCCTAGATGGATTGGGGCAGGAAGAGGGTTGGAACAACCAGCCAAGTTGCTTGGGCGAGCAATTTGGGCAAAAGCAACCACAAGCTAGCGAGCAGATTCAATGGAGTTGGTTGGTGGTCGAGTTAGATGGAGTTGTGTATTAGTTGTAGTGTAGTAGGTCAATAAAAGCCATCCACCGTGCAGTCATTCAATCGGATCGACGCTCGCGATCATCGTCTGCCCGTCTTTCTTCCAAATCTGTCTCCCTCTTTCATCCGGTCCTTTCAAGTCGCTCACCGACTAGTGACAGTACAAGCAACCTTTGCAATGCCCACGAAGGCGCACGAGCTCCACCATGAGGCGGTGCGACGAGCGGGCCTGAGCCAGCCGATCACCAGGTACACAACCGAGCGGAGCCTCCTCCTGCCGGCGCCAAACAACATCATTTTCGAGCTCTTCAACACCATTTTGAAGGAGGTTCCGAGCGAACGATTGCTCGATTACATAACGCAAAACTTGAAAGGTTACCTGAGCTCCAATTGGACGCACAAAATCACCCGCAACATAATGAGGCGAATGAGACAAGAGCAGGCGGTTGATTTGAGGCTCGGATTGGCGGATTTGCCGGTGATCACTTGCGCTGACTTGCAGCAAACAAAGTCTAGCGATGGTCTTGGTTCGCGGAGGAGCCAGCAAACTGGAAAGGATTTGGAGCTAGAGAGAAGGCAGAGTGTTGACCAGGTGTACGAGCAGGTAATGTGGCGAATAAAGACGAACAATGTGAGCCAGATTTGCTCGTTGTTGTTGAAAATTGTTCTGGACGATGGATACAAGACGGGAAAGTTGAAGGCAGAGACTTATGCAGAAATTGGCGATTGTTTTGAGGACTGGCGCTCGAGGAAATTGATAAAGCTTTATTCGTTTGGCGATGCGCCAGCAAACGAACAAAAGTTGATCCTCTCAAGCACAACAAGCGGCGACTTGAGCAAGTGGATTGCAAACTACATCGACGGAAGCGAGAAACGTAAGAATCCCGATTTGATTAGAACTCTTGCAGGTGCGTTGCGGGACAAGACCAAGAACTGTGTATTCATAACGAACGAAACTAGCGTTGCCATCAGGAGCATTCAAACTGGTGCCGTCCGGTTCGCGCTTGTTGTGGATCGAGCAAGGACTTTCTTCGATCAGCCGATTGAGGCTATGGAAGCGGATTTAAAATGCGCTATGGTGGAGGGCAAACTGTACGTCGTGAGCTCGCTTGCTTGCGTTGAATTCGCTCCAGATCCAGCCTCTGAGCCTTGCTGCTGACCAAACGTGCGCTACTCATCGGCAAAGGGTTGAAGTTTGAAATCGTGCAATCGAAACACTTTTGCAGTGAGCGAAAGCGTGTTCACGGCGAAACGAGGAGCCAAGAGTTGGCAGGTCTGAGGCCAAAAGATGGGCCGATTTGTCGCGTGAATCAAGGAGTGTTCCGTTCTTACACAACGAACGATTCAGTCAGATGGCCAGCAAATGGAGTTAAAATGAGCAAAGAGGGGACGAAAAGTGGCAGCTCAAAATCCGACAAGCTCACCCTATCGACGGCGGCCGAAATTTCACTTGTTGAACCAACAAAAGGGAAGAAGAAGATTAGGAGGAGGATGAACAACGATGATGGAAGCGATGAGGAGGTGAAGACGAAGAAGCAGAAGGAGATTGAACGCATAAAGAGGAAACGTGAGGCTGAAGAGTTGGAGTCTCAGAGGCGGCAACAGATTGCAAGGGAGCGCCAGCGGCTAGAGGAGCAGCTCAAGTCGCCGAGGAGGCCGAGCTCGGCCGCTGGTGGCTCCTCCAGGTCTGCCGAGGTTAGAAAGTCGGCCTCGCCAGCTGGCTCCTCAAAGTCGCCCGAAGCCAGAAGATCCTCCTCGGGCGCAAAGGCGTCAAGGCCGACGAGTCCGCAGCCGCCGCCATCGCCAAGCCAGCAGAAGAGTCCGACGAGCGCGGCCGGCCAGCAGCCGAGGGGAGCTGCAACGCCGCCCGGCCGGCCTCAGAGGTCACCACAGGCGCGACCCAAGGAGGGGCCAGAGGAGGGAGGCAGAGAGGTTGATAGAGAGAGGGAGAGAGAGAGAGCGCGAGAGAGGGAGAGAGAGAAGGAGCGCGAGAGGGAGAGGGAGAGAGTTAGAGAGAGGGAGCAGGAGAAGGAGCGAGAGCTTGAAAGGGAGAGGGAGAGGGAGGAGGAGAGAGAAAGGGAGAGAGTTAGAGAGAAGGAGAGGGAGTTGGAGAGAGAGAGGGAGAGGGAAAGGGAGCGGGAGAGAGAGCAGGAGAGGGAGAGGGAGAGAGTTAGAGAGAGAGAAAGGGAGCAGGAGAAGGAGAGGGAGCTTGAAAGGGAGAAGGAGAGGGAGGAGGAGAGAGAAAGGGAGAGAGTTAGAGAGAAGGAGAGGGAGAAGGAGAAGGAAAGGGAACGAGAGTTGCAGTCTCTGGTGGCAAATTTGCAGCGCAAATGCGAGGAGAGCCAGCAGGAGCTTGAGAGGGAGCGAGCAAAGCTTGAATCGATGGTTGAAAGGCTAAACGAGTGCGAGAAGCAGAGGGAACAACAGAGTCAGCAGTTCAAGAGGGAAATCGAGGAGGTTAGGGAGCAAATGAGGGTTAAGGAGCTCAGGGAGACTGAGGTGAGCCAGGAAGTGGAGAGGCGCAGTAGTGGCAAGGAGGCTGTTGCGGCCGGGGCAGCGGCGGCGGCGGCGGCGACGACGACGACGACGACGCCAGCGACGGAAGCGGCGGCCAGCAGGAGCAGCAGCACGAGAAGCCGCAGAAGGAGCGGCACAAGCAGGGGTCGCGGCTCGAGGACGCGGACGCGGACTAGAACGAGGCGCACGAGTCGGGCTAGGGAGAGTGTGAGCTCGAGGGCTACGACGAGTCGCACTAGGGAGAGCGCCAGCTCTAGGGCGACGAGTCGCCTTAGATCGGGGAGCCGAACGAGGAGGGGCGGTCGCGGCGGTCGCGGCCGGGGCGGTCGGGGCGGCGCGCGGGGCGCCAAGCGCATGATCGCCCTATTCCACGAGGTTGGATCGCGAGGGCGTTCGGGCAGCCGAACACGGCGCCAGCGCCACTTCAGGCAGGAGGAGACGGTGATCTCGACAGAGCGGCGCAGCTCGCAGGAGGCCGCGCGGAGGGGCCGGCGGCGGGCAAGCTCGAGCGGCCGAGGCCGCGGCGGCGGCCCCCTCTCCTACATCCGGCGCCTGTTCACAGATTGAGCACAAGTCAACCAGTAGCAGGGGCCCCACCTGTGTTTGCGGGTTAGTTTATTTTGTTTGTACAGTTTGTTCTAATAACAACTAAAACTTTCATGTTTTGTAAACGCCTTCAGTGAAAATTTTGTGCGCTTCCTCGGGACTGAGCTGGTTCTCGTGGATGACCTCGAGGGTTTCGCTGGGGTCAGTGTAGAGGCCAATGAGGAGGATTGTGTGCGTCACAGAGTCCATGATAATGTACATGAACGGATGGTCGGCCACAAACTCGTCAACGCCGCTTCGGCCAGACGAGATTCCGTTCTCAAGTCTAGCCTGGCGCCGCTTTGCCTTCTCGAAGCCAGACGAGGTGATTGCGCCACGATTGTCGCAGATTATAAAACACCTGTGCAAGATTTTATGCAACCAAACCTGTTTGTTCTCGCAAACGCCGCTCATGTTCGCCTTGCTCTTGTCAAATAGATCGCTGGCTCCCATTGAAACGAGCGTTGATTGGATGCTGATCTTGCCTGAATCAATGCAAAATATTGGCATACTTATTCTAACAGTTTTGCATTTTGATTTAGAGAATTCCTCAACAATGCTGCTTATTTTGCTCGCCGAAATCCTCTCGCACAAATAAGTCGAGTCGCTTTGTTTATTATTTGGCAAAATTAAAAGCATTTGCAGGTCGCTAGCCTCGAATTGCATCCTAACCATTCGCGCGTCTAATTGCTCGTCGCTAACTACAGGTAAGTAATCAAGCTTACTCATCATGTTAACGTCAAATTTGAGTGCCTGTTTGTTATTGTTATGATGATTCTGTTGTTGTTGTTGTTGTTGTTGTTGCTGCTGCTGCTGCTGCTGCTGGGCTCTCGCACTTTGATTTGCCGTCGGCTGATACTTGTAAAATGGCGACCTCTTAACGTCTGTGAAATTGCTCAGCCAAAAACCGCGAAAGAAGACAGCATTCACTAAGAGCATGTAAGACTTTTCCATCTTCTGAGCCTCCTGTTTGGACAGGATATCGTTGTAAATGTTTTCCGTTGTTCGCGAAACATCCTCGTTCACAGTTTTAACTACCAAGTCAACATTATCAAAGTCAACCTTCTTCGGCTTTGTCTCATAATAATCGCGCAATATCGCCTTGTAGCGCTCGGTCCTCTTTGTTCCCCTATCGAGGTAAATGAAGCTCGCAAGATGGACAAACTCGTGGTTTCCGTGCAAAAGTTGCTCGGTTAGCATGAGAAACTCGCGGTGTCTGGCCTCGTCTTGGCCGTCGGCCGCCAATTGGCGTGTTCTAGCGCGAATGCTGCCCTCTGAACCCTGCGCCGGTTTGCCACCGAGCGAGTTGGAGCTCGTCCTCCCATTTGGGGCGGCTCCATTGCTGGCGGCCGCCTGTTGTTGCTGCTGCTGGCAGCCACTCGGTCTTGGCCGAACGGCTGGCGAGCAACGCGCAGCTTGGTGCCGGCGCGACGAGCCCACGACTGGCTGAGCTATCGAGCTCATGGAGCTAGAGCTGCCGGCTGAGCCGATCGAGCTCGACGAGGGACTCGGCGAGGCTTTCCTGTTGAGGTAACGTATTCTGCTCGACGTCAGGTTTAACTGATGCCTGAGGGAGCCAGAGCCTGAGCCTGAGGAGGAGGAGGAAGAGTTTGAGTGTTCATCTCGCGGCTGAATTCGGAGCAGCTTCATCAATTGCTTTGCAGTGTCGCCCTTTGCGCCGACTAACATCATGGCGAGCGAGTGGTAGATCAAATAGGGACATAGGAGCAGATTCTTGTACTTGTCGCCGTGTCTGCTGAGGTAGCATTGGAACAGGTCTGCTGCGAATTGGTTTGCCGATTTGCTCAACGAGCTCGACATGACGAATCCTCTTGCCCGACGACCACTTTGGGTGAGTTGAATTTAGGGCCAGTGGTGGTGGCTGGCGAGGCCATCAACAAATCAGAGCATAATGGTTTGCGGCTTGAAGCGAGCGCAGACGGACGCCTGTTTGTTGAGAAAAATGAGGCGGCCGCGGCTGCGAGTTGCACGCCGCTCCGAGCGCAACCAGTCGGCGGCCAGGTGAGGGAGGGAGGCAGCGCAACAGATAGGTCGCCGCTGCCGGCGATCGTTTGCTCGGCCAATCCTGGTTTGGCCGATTGGGGATCCCCTCGAGCTGATCATATTGAATTATGTTGCAGTTGCGAGAGCGTTTGCGCTGTTGGCACCAGTCAGATCAGGCATCAGTCTCTGATTGGACAAGAGAGTGGCGCTGGCGGCCTGCTTCTGCTGTCCAATTTCTCATTGTTTGCTAGCGCATCGAGCGGCAGCCTCGGCGGCGGCGGCGGCGTCCAACGCGAGAGCCACTAACTAGTAACTGCCACTTGCCTGACGGCGGCAAACTGATAGCCGATCAGTGAAAGCGAGCGAGATTGATACAAGCGGCGGCCATTGTAATTTTAGGCCCGAGACTGGATTGGCCCTCCAGTCGTGGCGAGCGCAGGTCGCCTCTCGCGGGAGCTCAGCCATGAGCCATCCGGCATCAGCAAGCTCGAACTCCACCTTCACACTGCCTCCAAGAGTGGCGGCCAGCTTGCAAACCTGAACTCCGAGTAGAGGCGCCAGCTCAGTTTGGGACAGCAAAAAGGAAAGCCACTCTCTTGTCTGCCGACTCCTCCAAGCAACTCAGCAAACTGCCCTCCCTTTTCCAGTGTACACGACTCGAATAATCAGTCAAAAACTCCCGATTCATTGGGGAAGCTCTTGGCCGAGAGTGATAGCGATGGCTGGCCGGTTTGTCGGCGCAGCAAAATGAATCGGCTGCCACTTTGACTTACGCTCACCGTTACATCAAATTTAAACCCACCAAACTCCCTCCCTCTCGCTCTCTCTCTGGCTCAGGCAGAGATGGTCCCTTTTGCCCTGGGAAGAATCATACAAGCAGCTTGATCCAATTGGCCTGACGGAAGTTGCACGCGAGATTTTATGGGAGACCAATTCCAATACAACGATTGAAGCTTACTTGTACACCCAAGCTCGCCGCCACCTCTCCTCCAAAAGCTACAATGGTCCATTTGTGGACTCTTTGAGTCCCCTAGAGTTTTGCTTCCACGCCCCAAATATAAACCGCTCAGTGTGTCACCCATCGAGCCATTGGTGTGTCCATTTCGGTCTAACGTTGCATTGTTTACATTTGGCTAACAAGTGGCCGCTTCGTGTCTAGCTTTTGTGTTGTGTGTCCCATTGGAGTTGCGCCATCGCGGTTTCAGTGGCGCAACAGCGAGAACGCCCTTCAGAATCGGCCAGCCCGAAGCGGCCACTTTGCCGCCGCTCCTGTCCCCTTGGCTCGGCTTCAATGGACGCCAATGGCTAGCGAGGCCACTGGCGCTGGGAGAGACAATGAAATTGAGACAAACTCAGCTCGCAGACAGACTGATTGTGAGAGCGCTGGCAAGCAAGTGATGCCAATGAACCTGGCAGGCAGACGGCTAGAGCGAAAGGAAAGGGTATCATTAGGGTTCGAGTTGGAGGGGAGGCGGCTGGATTTCTTTCAAGCTGCTCCTTCCACTGCCACTGATTGATTGTATAGTCTGGAAAGTGGATCTCGCTTGAGTGGCGCCATTGTCTGGAGGACAAATGTTGCCTGTTGCTTGGCCGGCGTCATATGTCGCCGCCTGGAGCCATTTGGAGCGGCCATTCTGGGGGCTTTCACCCGCTTGGAGGGGGTGGGGCTCGTTGAGTGGGCGGGCCGAGCGGGATTGATTCGGCTGTGGGGAGGCAGAGCTCGTTTGTTGTGGAACTGGGGGCGAGCGAGGTGAACTTGACGCGCTTACTGGCCAGTCTCGCCTCGAGTATCGGATTCGGCCGGCAGGTATCTGAGCGGCGCCTCCAGCTTGCGCATGTAGCCTTTGCTGGCGCCCACAAGCACAATTGCAGCGCTGCCGCCGCCGCCGAGCCAGAGTTGCAAAGTCGGCGGAGGCGAAAGGTGAAAGGCAAAAGTTGGACAGGTGAGCGGCAGGATGGTTTCACATTTCGTTGCTTGCAAATCAGAATGGGAGCTAGTTGCGCGTTTAGAATATTAAAAAGAAGCCGAGCATAAGCGCAATTTGGTCGCTTTACTTCCATCTCCAGTTCAGTTAACTTGGCCACCTCGGAGGCTCTAACTGAGGCGGGCAGTTGGGTTTGTCAGTCAATTCGGATGCTCAGCTGAGGCGACAGCGTCGAGCAAAGCCGACTTGCGAGAGGGAAACACGAACTCATTGGCTAGCAAAGATAGAAAAGCAGCAGCAGCAACAACAACAACAGGAGAGGAGTGAAGAGAGAGACAAACTGAGGGCAAAAGTCTGGGCGAAAAAATAGCCCACTCGATTACCTGCGATTGCGCAGGTTACGCAATCGGCTCCTCCGGCTTCAGTTGCGCGCTCTCACTTGGACAGGGTCAGTGGATTGGCTGTATGTTGTGGGAGGAGGAGGAGGAGGCAAAGTGAGGCGAAGCGAAACAGGCGTAGAGTTAAGAGTTGGATGGAGGAAGCAAGCTGATGCCGGCTTAGATAGCCTTTTCCTCGCCTTTTCATTGCGCGGATTTGCATTCGAAGTTGGAGCATATTTTCGGGCTCAAATTCAAATTCAATTCGCGAGCTTTGTGCTCTTGTTTTCACTCATCAAGCTGGAAGTAAGCGAGCGAAATAGCTGCAAAAGGCGCATAGATTTACGCTCCCCAGTCGAGCCAACGTTCAGTCCAGTCTCTAGTTCAGCTCCAATTCAGCTCAATTTGGTTAAATCTCAGGTGGCAAGCAAAGGCGCAATTCAATTCCAGCGGCGAGTGCCATTGGCTTCAATTAGGGAAATCTGGACGAGCGGATGAGAAAAGGCTTGCGGTCGTTGGATTGAATTGGCGAGCGACGGAGGGAGGAAATTAAATCAATTTGCGCTGCGAGCAAGCGGGCGAGCGAGTTATCACTTTGCGCCGCAAGCGCACTGATTCGGTCTGAATCTTATCACTTTGCGGTGAGTTTCAAGATTGTCCTGTTAGTCGTAGCTTTGGGCGCCGACTGAACAGGTGAGCGGCCCGTTAGGATTGCGCGCTGGCCGAGCGATAGGCGCCAGTGGCGGGCGAGTGGGCCAGATGGATTGAGCAAGAGCGCAGAGACGAGGGCAGCAGCAGCAGCAGCAACGGCAGCATTACCTTTTACCTGCGATAGATCCAAGAGCGGCAAGAGAAAGGAAGGGAGAGAGAAGTTCAGCAAGCGCCTGTTGCGCAAGCCGAGCGAGCGCGACAAGTTCAGGCGGAGAAGCACGGGATTTGATACACGTGTAAAATGATTGGAGCTCCAGAGAGGGCGACGCCGTTTGCTGCCACCGGCGGCGCTGGCGACGGTGGCGCCATCGGCCCAACAAGCAACAGGCGCTCGAGCGCAACGCGCGAACTCTACCTGACAAAGTATTACTTCTATCAGCACAGGTTGGGCGAGTTTGGTGATTTCAAGGCAGCAGACGATTGCGACCCAAGTGGCGGCGCAAACAAACGCGACTATAAGAGCAACGCCGATTATGCAGGCAACGAGCGCCGCCACTCGGGTTGCGTAAGCAACGGGGAGGAAATCGCTCCCACCAAAATGGGCGACAATCCTCCAGCTGGCCTGAACTGCCGGCTCCCTGGGTGCAAGCAATGTCATGTTGCTGGTTGCGGCTGTTGCAGTGATGCAACAAAGTTGGCGGCCAACCTGGCCAACATTGGAACGGGCGGCAGCAAGTGCACCGGCTGCTGTTGCGGCTGCTGCTGCTGCAATAGCAACCCCATTGCGGCTTCCTCGCAATCCAGGCTCATGCAATCAAGGCCGCTAGTTAGCCTACAGAAGCGCCAATCAAGCGCCACAAACCTCAGCGACAACTCACTCTCCTCGTCGCTCGAATCCTCCAACTCAACCGGCACAAGCCAATCAGGAGCCAGACAGCTGGAGGCGGGAGGCGCGAAGCAACAATTGGAAGTCGGAAGTGGCGCCTTAGCACCTTTAAGTTGCGGCCACACTGCCAGCTCCCTCATCGCCAGGTGTGGCAGTCAAATTTGGTCAAGCTCAAACGCAAGCCGGCCCATCGATCAGTTCGCTTTGGCCAACAGAAGATCAAGCCAGCTCAACCAACAGCTGAGACAGCTGCACCAGCGTCGCAATTCGAGTCCCCACAGTCCAATTGAGCGCAGGCAGTATCAGCAGCAGCTGCGGGGGCAACCGAGCATCGAGGAGCAACTCAGACGATTGCTCGACATTGGGCCCCAAAATCCCGTGGAGAGCGACTCGCGCTTGTCCTCCTCGTCGCCGGTTGAACTTTGCCGGAAGTTGGCAGGCAAGCCGAACGGGGGGCAGGAAGTGGAGTGTCGGCCTCTGTGTTGCGAGATGAAAAGGTCGGGTGGAAAGCTGGGCGCTGGCAGGGAGCAGGAGGGCGAGCGGCAGCGTTCAGGTAGGGGACAGCAAGCGAGCGGCATTTCGCCCGATGATAGGCTCATGATATTCATGCTTGCAAGTAGGAGCACAAACATAAACAGCACAGTTGAACGGAATGCAAGGATCTTGAAATGGTTGAACAAGTGCAAGGATGCCGGCTAGCGGGCTAGTTGTCCGCCACGAGACTAGATGGCGCCAGGGAGCCCGCTACGAAACCCACCTGCAAGCGCCAAATCGAGGCCACTGAGACGAATCTAACTAGTGGAGGACAAACCTCCTTGTTTGGGCCCCACAAACAGGAGTCGCCCGCCAGGAAGTAGAGCTGGATGGATTCTCTCTTAATGATGCATTTGAAAGAGGAAGAGGAAGAGGAAGAGAGAGAGGGAAAGTTTTTGCTTGTCTAGCCTAGAGAGTGTCCAGCGCAAACAAGACAATTAGTTGGCTTGTGGAAAATATGACCCCTCGCTCGGCCAACCCCTCGAGTTGGGCTAACTTTGGCCAACGAAGCCGAACGAGATCAACTATAAATAAAAGCCTGTGTTACCTGCGATGAGTTCGAAGCGCGAGTTTGTTGCTTGTTGTTGTCTCGGTCGCGGGTTGGAGAAAAAGTTGCACAAGGTTAGGTTGAAGGGGAATGGATTCACTTTAGTCCATTTGAGAAAGTGGCCCCAAGTTGCAAGTTTGCTCGCTCAACTCCTCCTCCTTTTACTCCAGCCAGACAACATCCAGAGAAGTTATTGTGATAAAGAGATTGCCGCCAAATTTGCTGGCCCACTGGAGGCGAAGACATTTGAAAGCCTCTCGTCGGGAGGCTTTAGGGGCGCCAACGAGAGACTTCCTGAGAGTGGAATTGGTGAGAAAAGTTTGGACGAGGAGGAGAGGAAGCGGCCAAGATTTGATTTTCAGCAAGAGACGCTTGTGGTTGCTTCGCGCTGGCAAAACGAGGTCTTTCTACCCTGCAAGCTGGTCAACTTGGACGAGGAGCAGACGGTAAGTTTGTGTTTGCGTTTGCTCTTGTTTGCTCCCAAGTGGATTGGCTTTGGCTCGCGCCCGAGCAAGCCGCTCGGCCTGATTGATAGGCGGCCTGTTGTCTCGCTCAGGTGGCCAGAGGCAGTTAGGGTTGAGTTATTCTGAATGTGCTCAGGTTCCATTTTGGCTAGCCAAGAAGCGGCCATATTGCAGCCCGCTCGTGCGCGTTTGCGCTCCACTCTCGTTTGCCTGATCAATCGGTGGTGCCATTATATCTTAAAACGTCTTCCATCTTCTCCATGCTCTAACGCTGCATGCTGGGGGCAGGTAAGCCGGCCATCTGTTGGCTGCACAGTCTGCCTGCGATTATGATAAATGAACGCCAGGCAAACTGCTTACAGCAGCTCGCGGATTTAACCCTCTGCCAAATGCTCGTTGTTTAGAGGATCAATTCCCTTGATTGATTCATTTTGTCTATTCAAAGACAAGTTTGTTTGCTCTCTCTCTTTCTCTCTCCCGATTTAGCTATGCACTCAGAGGCTGCGAGTCGCATTGGCGCCGCTAGAATTGCGCAACTTTGAGGGCAGAAGATAGATCATATAAGTGCTCACCTTCGCATTGGGCGCAACCTTTTTAGGGGGGGGGGCGCCTTGGGGTTGAAGGGAGAGTTTGCACGAAATGGGGGCGCCGCTCGTTGCTCTTTATCAAGATCAAGATCGGCGGCCAGGATAAGTGTTCGTCGGCGGGCAATAAATTAACTCCAAAGTTCGAGGAACAATTGTGTCATCCAACAACGACAACAACAACAACAGCAACAACGATTGCAACTGAAACACAACTGAAAGCGCCAAGCCAGTAATGATTTCTCACCGCGCTCTCGGCTCCATGTCTCTTTTGGCGCCGCCTTTTGGATCAATCTCCTGATGGTGGCGCAGCTCGCGTTTATGTATACGAGGCACGAACTTTGGCGCTCCTCCAGCAGCCAGCAGCTAGCAGCCGACCCTTTGTTAGGTGCGCCCGCCAATGGTCGCGTTTTTCCCGAAAGCGCTCGCTAGAGATTGAGATAGGGAGACAAGCGACCATTTGCATGAGTCGGCGCGCTCGCCTGCTAGCCGCTTGGTTTAATTTACTTCCGCCGGCTCCATTTTTCAGCCCGTCGACTCGCTCGAGAGGCCCGAAAGGGTCGAGCTCGAAATTGCGAGCAGCCGTTCGAGTTTTGCGCGAGAGTTGGACGACAACTGGAGCTTAGGGGGCCGGAAGTGGGGCCAAGGCGAGGCTTTCGTTTAATTCAGGACCTCTCCGACCATGAAGCGCGTTTTCTCTCACTTTAGCTTGCATTGGTTTGCCTGTCTTGCTGGCCGGCCAATTCGAGTTTAAACTTTTGGTTGGGAGCCAATTTGAGCTAAGCAAAACTCTCCTCTTTCGCTCAAGGTTTCCTGGATTCGGAAGAGGGACTCGCTCGTGCTCACAGTCGACCAGCTGAAGCTCGTTGACGATCCGAGATTTGAGCTAACGCAGGACAGGACGCTAAGAGTGAGCCAACCGAAGGAATCGGATGCAGGTGAGTTGATTTGCTTTTCAGATTGATTTATCTGCTCATTCCATCGACAATTTGGGGGCCAAATTCTAAGCAAAAAACGAATGGACGAAAAACTCTCACAGGATTCTACGAATGTCAGGTGTCTTCGGTGGAGCCAAAGCTGAGCAAAGTGGTTGAGTTGCGTTTAGTTGAGGCTAGCTCGCATATTAGCAACTTTAGCTCCCTGTTCGTGCGCTTGAACGAGCAACTCAATGTCACCTGCACCATTGAGGCCCCGCAGAAGACGGACTTTGTTTACTGGTACAAGAACAAGCAGCCAATCCAATACGACCAACTAAAGCGAGTTGGCCAGGAAGCGGCAGCAGCGAGCGTCCAGGATCCCTACATTCGGCGCGCAACTCGCTCGGCCAGCCCGAGAGGCGGCGGCAAGCCCTCAGTGCCACCCGATTTGGCCCAAGACGAGGGGCCGGCCAGCAAGGCAGAGCAAGGGGAGGAGGAGGAGGAGGAGGCGGAAGAGCGAGAGGAAGGCGGCCAGTGGAGAGGGAAGCAGCAACTGGTCCAGTCTAAGTCGCTGCTAACCATTAAGCGGGCTAAACTGAACGACACCGCAAACTACACCTGCCAGGTGAGTATTCGTGAGCGCCCTGATTTCGGCCAGTTGCGAGCCGCCGAGCAAAGGAGGGCCAACAATTCCTCCCACACTTGCAACTTTACGGCCCCATAAAGTCGCCCACTTTTGGCCACAAACGGAAGTTCTAATTATCCTCCCACGTGGGAGCGGCCGGCCCGCTGAGGGCGAGGGGCAACCGCCAGCGCCCAGTATCAATCTATCTCGTCCGCGCGCCCGTCCGCCCGCCCGCTCGCCTCGGCCCATCCTGTCGGGCGGCGCAAGGCAGATGGCCCGCAGACACGCGAGCGGCCCTCCTATTGCGGCCACATCGCACATCGCACATCGCACATTGCACATTGCACATTGCACTTGGCACCTAGCGCCGCCACTTGAGCGGACATTTGGGACGGCTCGCAGCACGAGCAGCCCGGCCGGCCGCCAATTAATTTCCGCGCTCTTGTCTCCGCGCTGGCTCGCTTATCGCGGATTCCGGATCCTTGCTGGCAGCGGCGGCGGCGTTCGAGTTTGGCGCCACTCCTCTCGCGGCCGCCAGTTAGAATTGAAATTTCTAGCCCGGAGTGGCCGCGGCGCCAGCTGCGCGCTCGCCGGCCGCCCCTCCGCTCTGCAGCTGACTCTGCGCGCTTGCGAGAGCGGCCAACGTCGACTCTGCGCGCGGACGCGCAAACACTCAGCGCTGCACCTCTCACCTAGCGACTTTCGCGACTTTGCCGAGCCAAACTCAATCAGGCGCAGCGGCCTCCTGCACAACACTTGCCCGACAAATTAAACCGACAAATCAAAACTTTTCAAACTCCTCAACTCGGATGGTTGTTAACCCAAGCGTTTAATTCGAATTCCTCTGTTTGGGCCGGCCAAGTCGAGTTTTGCTCGGGGAGTTGCGCTGTCTTCTCGGCGCGACACTCAGTTTCAACTCGTGGCGCCAATTTCAAGCGGCGCCGCGCGCAGAGGTGGAGGCTGCTCGCAAACAATGCAACAATCGGGCCGAGCAGCCGGGTTTGAGTGGCCCTCAGTGAGATGCTGACTCTTAGTGGCCAGATTCTCGCAAACAAGATAAGCCGAGAGGGGATGAAGATCAATCGGCACGAAGCGAGAGATCTCGCCTGGAGCTGCGAGCGAGGCGCAGACGGCGGACAAGTTTTGCCACTGATCAGATTGGCCGGTCGCGGCCGACTCGAGCCTCCATGGCAACAGCACAATTGAAATAACCGCGCCGAACCAAACTGCCGGCTCCTGTTCGCGCGGAAGCGCATTAGTTTGCGGCCTCTGCGCCGACTTCCGGCTGGCCGGCTGGCCGCCCGGTCGGCTGGCGCAAGCCAATCGCAATTCTGCCCTTGAGTTTGGACGAGATTGGAAATATTTGTGCTTGTGTGCATAATGTAATCTAACTTCGCGGTTGCAGGCCGACGGGCGCCACACTCGCGACACATTAACAAGCGGCCACATTGGCGGCGGCGGCGCCACCACTGGCCAGCTCATGCATAAAATGTGGCCGCCCACGTTGGCCTCTCCGGCGCAAAAGAGGAGACAAATGGGATTTGTATTCAGTTGGCCGGAAGTGGGCAATTTTCTTCGACTGTTGGGCGGCAACTCGAGTTTTGCTCTGCATTGGGGTCGGCTGGCGGACGATGCTGGCGGCTAAGTGTTTGAGTTGGCGGTTGCAAAGAGCCGAGGCTTGCAAATGAAAAATACTCATTATTATCGCCCGCGACTGCTCTTTATTTTATGCTAATACCGTCCACTGCGCCCGGCGGCGCCAGGGTCAAGTGTTAGCGATGCTCGCCTACCTACTTTCGGGCAAGCCCATTAGTCGCGTTCACTGGCGATGAAGTCGGCGTCCAGAGAAAGGCCCACTTCCGCCTCCAAAGGCGCCGCCGTCGTGGTCGGCGAGAGTTTGCAAGTGGCCGCCAAGTGGGAGCAGAATAAGTCCGCGCGATGAGCGAGAGCAATTTATTACTATCTCGTCCTGGAGGCTCGCTTATCATTATTATTGCCGGCCAGCGTTCACTTCCATTCGTCTTCGTTTCAATACCGAAAGCAGCCGGAGTGTCCGCTTGCAATGAGCTTGCCGCCGGCGCAAGTGGCCAGTCTCAGCGCTCATCCGCTTGCTGCGGATTTGGGCCGGCCGGCCGGCGAGTGTGAGCGCGAGCGCCAGCGCCAGATAAATAAAGCTGTCGCCCAGCTGGCCGCGAGAGACTCGTTTGGCGGCGCGCTAGTTTGGTTGCGGCCGCCGTTGCCTCTGCCAATATATGCATTGCGCTGCTTGACACTGGCAGCGCTTGCATGGGCCGCCAGACTGCGGCTGTGGCCAGTCAGAGAGGCCGACCGTCTAGCCGTCGGCTGGGCCTCCAAGTTGACCGTTTGAGCCTCTTGTGCGAGTCATCATTAGCGCCGGGCTCGGCGGCCGATGCGCCGCAGCGCCAGCGCCAGCAGCAACAACAACAGGAGCTGGGATAAAAGTCAATTGTTTTACACCGGCGGCCGCATCTGCGCCACGGCGGCGTGTTGTTGTTGCGCACTCGGGGGGCCCATTTGGGGCCTGAGGTTTGTGCATGCAAATGAGCCGACGCTGCGAGCCGGCCTCCTTGGCCTGGCTGCGTCACCAACAGTCGCGGCCACTTAACTGAATCAATCTAATGTTACTAATGAACCCAAACTAGCTTGCCGCCAAAGCTCCTCCAATCAGGCGGAGGCAGCGGGCGGAGGCGAGGGCCAACAATGGCGCCAGCAACAACAATCGGGCGGCCAACAACAATCAGTCCGGATGCTATGGTTTTGCATGAGTGTGCTAGTCGCGCAAAGGCAAACCCGCCCCCTCTGGCTGCAGACTGGCATTGTTGGCTCCAAGTCGGGTTGCCCCATGGAGTTGGGGCCAAGTGAGCGCGAGGAGGCTGCTCGCGCTGACCTGGGCGGCCATATTTTGTTGCCTCCTCCTATCTCGGCCCGGCCGAGAGCTGCCGGCCAAGGGCTGGCTGCTGCACTCCGGCCGGCCCAGCATCCCGGCCCAAGCGCAGGCAGCGCCGATCCAATCAGGCAAATTGGATCAGCGCCCAGCTGACTGGATGCGGGGCCAAACTAAGTAATTGACTCGTCGCATCCGGCCCGTCGCTCGGGCTAACTTATTTCCGTTTATTATGCAACTTTCCTATGACAAATCTCCTTCCTCCCGGGTTCTGGGTTCATTTGGGTTTCCGCTCAAATGAGCCGGCCGGCCGGCAGATTAATAAGCAAACTCGGCCCTCTAACTTTGCAATCCTCTCGACACCATGAGAGCCTCTGTTGGCCGCTAGCTCCAGCAAACTCGGCTAGCGTCGGCCGACTGGCGAGCGGATGTGGGCAAATGTGAGGGCACTTAGATTTGGAGCCGCCGCCGCCGCCGCCTCTGATCCATGGAGAGTCTGCCTGCTGGCTGGCCGAGCGGCGAAAGGCAAACAGGACGCGAAGGTCTCCTCGGACTCTCGAGGGTAACGAGAGAGAGAGAGAGTGAAGAGACGGGCAGAGTTTGCAGTGCAGTGGTGAGGCAAACAAATGGGCTGGCAAACGTTGATCGAGTTGGGCTTGTTTGCCGAGGCCAAGCAAGTTGGCGCTCAAAGTCCAAGTTTATGTTCAATCATCGGTAGTCTCTTGAGCCGAAGTCTCGGGAGTTTTGCCGCTGAGACGAGTGCGCATTTTCAAACGTTTCCTCCCATTCATATTTTATTTACTCCTAGAGCTGGACAGAGCCGAAGCCCGGGGCTTGAGTCTAGCGGCACGAGAGCTGGACAGGGAGCGCGCAAAGTGACCAGTCCAGCCTATCTGGTTGAGCCGCAGTGCTGGCAAGCTGGCTGGCTGGCCGGCTTGCTCTCAGCGGCCGCGCTGAAATGTCGCCCCCACCCTCTCAATTGGCCCTCGAGATACAATCAGAGTAATGAAGGGAATTCGGCTGTAACAGTTTTGCTCGTTGTGCAAAACTGTTTGCGACTCGACTCGCCGAGTTTGATTTAATTTTTCCCCTCAACTCGCTGACTTGGGCCCCTTGTTTACATTGTCTGGAAGCTCACCATTCGAGCCACTGGCTCAGTGATTCAGCTCTCGACTTTTTGTGGCCGCGCAACGCGATACGAGCGCCAGGCGGATTGGAGTCCACATTTTGCTGGGCGCCAAACCAACTCTTGGCCAACAGCATGCAGCCTCTCCTAAGCCAACGGGAGCCCAATTTGTCATCCAAATTCGTGCCCACCAGGTCGAGCGCAAATTCAGCCAACTCGCCCCCAAGATCGCAACTCGAAAACAAACTTCCAATCCAATTTCCTGGCCCAAAGGCTTGGCGGCGCGAAAGAGTCCATAAGTTGGCTCAAATGTAGCTTGAAAATCGTCGCCAAAACGGTAAAGTCCGCGCCTGGAAACAAATTTGGGCCATCGGCCTCCAATCCAATTGGCATTGGCCCTTGCAACACTGGCTTGCGCTCGAGTGGAGGCCAAAACCTCACCCGTCCTCCTCCTGAGCCAATGGGAGCATTCCAAGGCTTTCCGCGAGAACCAAACCAAACTGATCCTCAGATCCAGATTTAGGCCGAGAGGAGTGTTGTTTAATTTGGGCCGCAAGCAAGCTGACAAGACTTGGGCCCCAAATTGATTGATTCCTCAGGAATGGAGCGGGCGGGCTGGCGAGTGAGCCTTTGTTTGGGCGGCGTAACGGGCTCATGTTACCAAAATTGAGCCATGACGCAGTGAACTGCAAACTCGTTTGATATTCCAGCCAGCTTGCAGCTAGCGGCGCCCCAATCTGTGCGCATAGCTCGTTCGCGCCACTTTGCTCGCCCGCGCATTTGTTAGCGCGAAAACATGGCAGCAACAAGAGCGGACGGCTTCACGCAACTCGGCTCGCTTGCCCGACGAGAGTGCCATGTTGTGGCAAGATCATTATCATTAGCGCAACCAACTTGGCCAGCGAGCGAGAGGGAGGATGGCGGCGCCGGTGATGGCGGAAGTGCCGCCCGGATCCTCTGGAGGCTGGCGGCGCTAGATTCAAGCGGGCAAAGTTGGCCGCTTGAATCCAAGTCAAATGGGGGGAAATTTTACCGATCGCAAGGGGGGGGGCGCGGGGAAAACTAAAACGACTCGAGCTAGTTTTCGCCAAAACAGCGGGCACGTCGCCCCCAAGCTACGTGATGACGATTCAGTCGGCGTCGAGAGGCTCCACTCCTGTGGTCAAGTGGAAATTGGCCACAGAAGCGCCGGCCGCAAGCGCCACCAGAACAGGACCAGTCTCGTCGTTCTGGTGACGCGAGTTTAATCGTTCGAAAGACACTTACAAAGTGCGTCCCTCAAGGCTGGCTTAGCTCTGAGGTGATCGCAACTCCTCCAGTCGCGCGGCTAGAAAACTTGAATCCAAACAGCGCAACTCGACTACTCTCCTCCTGGCCACCGTTCAAAGTTGATAATTGTGGGCCAGTTTATCGGCTAGCAAAGCTGGTTGCAATTCTAACTTGGCGCAAATTGTCAGCCTGAAACTGCGACCAAAGCCAGCCAATGGGACGTTTGCGGTTACGCCCAACTTGCGCTTCTCCTAGTCGCGGCAGTGACGCCAACGCTGGTTAGTGGAGTGAAATTTTCATCTTACAACAACAGCAACAACCCAAAGTAAGCCCTCCAGTGAGTTCGGATTGCATCCGTTTAGCTCATCTCCACTAATTTGCCCAATTTCAACTCACGAGTCAAGTATGGTCCTCCTTTTGCCGGCTTACTCGGTTATTTTCACTGGACCAGAGTAGCTGGCTCGCTCCTCGAAAACATGATGGGACATGAAATTGAGATAAACTTTCAACTGCTCGAGCTTAACATCTGGAGCCCCAATCAGGGTGGCCTCCTCGAATTTGAGCGGCATTTTCTTGTACAGTTGGCTCCTTGGAGCAACCATCAGCAAGCCAGTGTAGACGCTCTGTCCGCTCACTTCCTCTCGACCGCCATCCTCGCCGAACACCTCCAGCCTCTTGGCGCCCGGCAGCCTATTCTCGATAACCGCCTGTGCTGATCCTCCGTTCGACTTGAAGGACAGGCCAAACTTGGCCAGGTCAACTGGGTCGCCGTCCAATATGACAACAACCTGCCATATGAACACTGTCACGCATTGGATACACTTGTTTTAGTGGGCCGCCTTCTCCCATTTGGCCCCAACGAGAGGCTCTCCCATCTCTACAGTCGAGTCTACTTACGACAATTGGGCTTCTCTCGATCAGTTTTTGCATAGTATCGCTCGGGCGGGTTCTTTATCCAAGCTACATCCCTCACCCTCTTGACATCGTCGTAACCCTGCGGCCTAAACTCGCCATCCTTTACAGAGTCGTACTGCCACTCGAAGCCGACGGGAACGCAAGCGCTTGAGTTGCCGGCACAAAAGCCGCATTCGCCGACTGTATTGGCAATGTGTTTTCAGAGTAGACAACACGTTGTTAGTTTCAACCCTGCACAAGCAATAGCGTCCATCTGGTTAACCAAACCGCCACTCACATTCAAATCTACGATAACTCGGGCACCTGTATCCCATAACAATGCACTTGTCCATGAACCTACTGAAGGTGATCACAGACTGCAAATGTCGGCAAAAGGCAGCCACAATGCCGATGCTAGTGCACTGAGGTTGCCCGCTGACCCCATTCAGGTAGATGTCCCTGTCGGCCAAGTTCCTGTCTGTGCCAAGGAACTGGGCGTCACTGTGGATGGCGTCAATGTACTTGGCGTCGTCCATGGTCAGCTTTTTGTTCTCGTGCAAGTGCGTCAGAATGATACCTGCGGGATCTAACCTTGAAAGGTCGCTCTCGAAGGTTAGCGCAACTGTTATGGAGTTTCACTCGAAAGCTGGCCAGCTGAATGGGGTACAAACCTAGTACTGTAATGTGTTTTAGTTTCCTATTTAGCATCTGACCCATCAAACCAGCAATATGGGCGCCCAGTGAAAAGCCAATGGCGTGCACATCCTCGATCACAAACTCGGGGAACACTTTGTTGAGCTTTCGTAGTACAGTAATGATATCGCTCGCAATGCCATCCATCTGTTTGACCACCCGCGTATAGATTGGCGATCTAGCCTTATGGTTCCAATCGGCAAAGAAAACATTCCTCTGCCCTCTAGCTAAAATCAAATCCTTCGTGCTCCTAGCCCAAAGCTCCTGCTTGATTCCCTCACCCATCCAGCCATGTATGATCACAACAGTCGGGTTCGAGGGATCGAAGGTTGAATTTTTAAATTGAATTCCGTTTGAGTCTCTCGTAAGCACGGCTTGATAATTGGAACCTGTTCCCCGTTTGGTAAACAATAGCATGCTCGTTGTCACATTGCTCAAACAATTCTTGCCACTACATCGACGCTTTGCGGAGGTAACATTACCGAATCGACGATTGTTATCTAGTTTAAAATGAAAATTTTCAGCATATTTGCTCAGCTCTTTGGCCTTACTAAGTTCAGCGAGTGGTGAATCATCCTGCTTGAGATTCCTCTTGTATGAGTCCGATTTCTTTGCAAAGACAATCAGCACTTGAACCAAGACCAAGAGGGCGAAGATGGCCCTCATATTCATACCGGCTACCATTTAATCTCAATGGGAACTAACTCCGCCACTTCGTTGAAGTTATTCTGGACTGAGACTGCATGATAAGTAGTTTCACGCGCTTGATTCATCCTCCCCTCACCAAGTTCAGACCCCGACACTGCTTTCATTACCTGCCAAACGAGACGACGTGATGAGCGATCAACAGAGGGATATAATATTACCTCAACCTGACTATCTATCGGCACATTACCATTGCGCCACAAGGTACCATTACTAACAGAAGCAAAACCAAACTTATCTCCAGCCATCGAATGCCAAACCCTCTCATGTGAGCATCATTGTAATTGACGAGAACGGTCTCCAATCGCAACCGGAAAAGCGGAGTCTGCAGGCTTCCGATGGATCAAACTCGCTCAATGGAGGTTTTTTCAAGAATAGTCGACGCTTGATTGGAGCATTCAGGGCGGACATAGTTGGGATCATTCATGATTGGATAACAGAGCCCGATGTTGGACGAAAAAATGTGATCAAAAACGAGGAACAATCCATAGTGAAGCTGACTAAAGACCTGTTAAATGGACAGGATTTGCCGATTTTGATTGGAACGTCGATCATCACATTATACATGTTGAATCTTTGACGTGAGCAATCAATTGATTCGATGCTCCAAATGTCACATTGTCAAGTTCGGCCCCAACCAGACACTTGGGGCTGAGTTATTTTTGTTACACTTGAATTATATTTATTGTTGGATGGTTCATTAACTAAACTATTAAAATAAATAGTGACCAACGAAAGGAGGACGCGTTTTAAAGATGCTTGGTTGAAGCCATTATCTTTATAGGCGACGAGTTTCTGATCGCGAAACCTTCTCTCAAAAGTGTATGCACCTGCGTGGTTAAGTTCGCACAAAATTTGGCCAAAAAATAAATTCATCACAGATGAACTCTCTTCCGAATTTCTGATTCGAATTTCGGCGCGCCACCAAAATTGTTGCGCGGTTCTCATTTCCATTTCATTGTTATCATAAACATAAATAACCATGATGAAAAATGGAACCTGTTGATTCCTATAATATCAAATTGTATCTTTATCATGGCTTCATTTGTATTATATTGTCGGCACACATCACAGGTTCGTCCTCTACCTCTGGAGCCACTCAGGGGTCACCTGAGCCGCCATCAACGCCATTACCAGCAACATTATTACCAACCCAGGAATCGCCCTCCACTGGCTTGTTTCCAACAACCGTGTCTCTAACCCAAGAGCCCTCCTCCACTGGCCCGACACCTGTCACACTACCACCAACCCGAGAGCCTTCGCTCGTTGTTCTAACAACTCCAACAACTCCACCACCAGCTCGTGAGCCTTCCTCTGCCAACCCTACATCTGCAACACCGCTTCTAACACGAGAGCCCTCAACCATTGGCTCAACTCCAACCTCAAGTCCGTCTTCCAGTGCCACGGTTCAATTTCTGAAACCAAAATCTAAATTTAAGTGCATGCAACCATCTGATTGTCTGAATGGCGCAGTTTGCATCAATGGCTCCTGCTTCTGCATTCCTGGATTCATGGGTGACACTTGTGCCATAAATATCGACGAGTGTAGACAAGTCCAAGATCCTTGTCTCAACAACGGCGTCTGTATTGACGAAGTAGGCCAATTTAGGTGTGAATGTGCTGCCGGTTTCAAGGGCGATAGATGCCAAGATGCAATCGACATGTGTTTCGGGTCCCCATGCTTGAATGACGCAAGGTGTATCAACTTAAGGACAGACTACTTATGCGAGTGTAAATCAGGCTGGGAGGGTAAGCAGTGTGAGAAGAACGTCGACGAATGCTCTAAAAATCCGTGCCAAAACAATGGAACTTGTCACGATTTGATTGACGACTACAGATGTGACTGTGGATCGTCAGGATTTGTTGGCAAAAACTGCGACATAGATTTTGATGACTGTGCCGCCAAACCGTGTGGATTCGGGGCCAAAGAATGTATCGACTTAACGGGTGACTTTAAGTGTGTTTGCTACGATGGATTTGCAGGTAAAAAGTGCGAAATCGATATCGACGAATGTCAAACAAACCCCTGTGAGAACAACGCAACTTGCATTGAAAAGTCCATGAACATCCACCATCTCCACAATCTCACCTCCGACATGACTATTTATCATGAAATAAGGGACCAGAATCAGTCGTCAAGTATCAACATGTCTCAGTATGCTGGCTATACTTGTGAATGTAAAGAAGAGTATTACGGTGACAGGTGTGAAGAAAAAAAGAAATGCTACACGAAGAGTCTATTCGAATTATGCAGCCACCAGCAAGCTGAGTGCGTTAATGTAGGGAGCTCCTACGAGTGCCAAATCAATGCTTCATTTGATGGTAGCGGGCAGAACTATGCTGCATACAAGGTTATCGGCGAGTTTAAGATGCGAGAGATCTATGTAAAGTACAGGAGTTTGACTGGCGGCATTATAATGAGCTTTGAAACTACACAGCCCGACTCACCGATAGCGGATCTACTATTGAACAAAAGTGGCCTCTATCTGAGTGGTTCTCCAATTAAACGCGATGAAAATATCAAGTTTGACGAATTGCTTGATGGCAATGAACGTGAGATTAGATTGGGCCTAGATACACCGACGGAAATCAAGACTATAACTTTAACTCGCCAAAGTTTGATAACTGACTATCACTCACCATTTAAGGGTTGTTTGCTGCAAGTCAGACTGAATAACCAGCTACTGCCAATGGTTGAGCATGGTTTCGCCATGAATCATAGCTTTAAGTTAACTGAAAATCACCTAGAAGTCGGTCAATGTCGAACTTGCTTCGAAAAAGACTGCTTAAATCGTGGTCATTGCGAGTTCCAGGAAGGCTATGATCACTGTGCCTGTCCTGAAACATTCACAGGTATAGTATCCTGATGATATGGCACCAAACTATTTCCACAAACTTATTAGACATCTAACCGATTTCCGCCATTCAGGTAATTTTTGTGAATTGGACGTGAACGAATGTGAAAAGAGCTTCGGGTTGTGCCTAAATGGCGCGTCATGTGAAAATCTTCACGGAGGATTCAGATGCAATTGCAAAGAGGGATTCAGAGGTAAGTGCTTCCTGATGGACCAATGGAACGAATTTCCATTAAATTAATTGAGTGTTGAGTTACAAAAGTTTGCTCGCTCATGAGCTTAACATCAGTTGTAATAGTAAACCCAACAACGAAGCTATATGGTCTGTTTGGCCAAGTCGTTTCTAAGGTCGCTAGTTTGGTGGAAGTGACTCAAGTATATGGCCGTGGCGACAGTCATTGCCGTTCCTATGGATAACTAGAGTAACTGATCGGATCAATGGTTGACACAAGCCCTCGCTATCGTATGTTAACGAATATAATCCTTGATTTGAGCAGACAGCTGGCTTACAATTATGGCGAGACGGCTCAACAGTTGCGGCCCTCACATGTTGAGTCGGACCACAAGCTTCGATGATCCCATTCGATAACCGTATTCATCTCTACAATCGAGCACTAACACTAGATTCTCTGTTTACCTTATGCCTAACTCGCACGCTTATAACTTGACTCTCAACTCGAATTGATAACTTTGCTCAAATCTTAGGTGAAAATTGCCAAGAGATCTCAGACTTCTGTAAAGCGAAACAACCATGTGTCACAGGTACATGTAAAAATATCAATTCTGCTCAAGGCTTGTACCAATGCGAGTGTCCCTCATCGCATATTGGAAAAAGATGCGAACGTAAGAGGGATTGTTTCAACGAATGTCACAATCAGCACGGCCAGTGTATCAAGAATGTAACCTGCGCTTGCCTTCCCGGAAGACGAGAAGAACGAACTATGTGCGAATATGTAGCTAGTTGTGAACAAGTTGATGGTCAGATGTGCATGAATGGCGGAACCTGCAAGAATCTGGAGGCAGGCGGATACCAGTGCACCTGCCAAGAACCGTTTTACGGACCAATCTGCCAGTTTCTCATTGAAAAGCCGCAATTCGATGTCATTTTATTGATTATCATCACTTGTGTCGGATTCCTAATGGCTGCCTGTACAGTTGTGTCACTAGTTATATTCAGAAGTGTGCGCAAGGCTCGAGCTACTCGTGGTACATACTCACCTTCGACACAAGAAAAGTTTGGCAACTCAGCCAGTGACTTACTTAAGCCCCCACAGCCGGAACGTCTAATTTAAATCATGTAAATACGCAAATACGTTTATATAATCTTCTTCTAGCTTACGATGCCAATGAAGGCTGAAGCAGTAGCAACAGCAACTGATCTTATCAATTTGTATTATATCAAAACATGATGGACAATCACCGAAGATGGCAATGCAGACATAGCACGGAAACACGAAAGCACCATCTAGATACCATCAAACCATCCCACATATGCGATAGTTCCTCAAAATTGCCTTCTCTCCAAAGACTTGTAATTGCATGAAATATTATCACTGATCAATCATATTATGAGGAACTAAATTTTAATTTTTTATCACATACCATTCCAGGAAAGCACGAATGAATGTCATCAACCCAAAATCAACAGATGTTCGGCCTCCAATTCTATTCATACAAGAGCAATGCTGCCTCGATGTTCCTTGAATCACTTGATTAAGAATAACGCACTGTAATCTAACATATCTCATTTGGTCTAGATTATCTCTCGTTTCCGCTTCGGGTGCTAGTGTGAGAAACCTGCAACCGGAAAGTGAGCATTCGTAGTTACGTCCTTGGTACTTGATTTCTCAACAGTATAAAACTTGCCAAAATCTGACAAATCTATTGATCCCTCATGATAGGAGGACTTGCTAAAAATCAAAAACTTGTAGCTAAGGCAAGTGGATCCTTTGTAAGTTATTGTCATAGTCCATAGACCCGATCTCAAAGGCTTTGGCGTGTTGAGTTTATGAGCAAAGGACAACCTCGAAGGTTTTGGATTAGGCTTCAGTTTGATGTTTTGGATTGACTCAATGACACCTTCCGGGTCGATCCAAATATACTTCAAATTATAAGGGACATTCTTGAAGCTGACAAGCCATTCATGGTAGACTACTATCTCGGATAGGTGATTCAGAGGGAAAAAGTTACGGAATAGTCGCTCATTAGTGTCGAAGCCGTGGTTGACTTCGATTGCTCTCAGACTAATCCCGCTAGAGTTCAAGCAAGCCTCATTGTGATTGTGCAGAGACTGCCCCGTTCTCTTTCTTACTAAAAGAGAGAAACAATTTGATATCTCACAATACTGATATAAGAAACCGATCGATCGATCGTCTTCAAAGACAAAGTCGACAGATCTCAAAGTGGTTTCATCGGCTCGTTGATGCTCAATCTGATCCAGTGCAAGCAATCCAAATTGTTCCATAACATGCCTAATATCACTCGAAATATTCTCATTTGAATGGTAACAGTTGAGCAGATATCTTTTACCATAGTGCTCCAATTCTTCTACTGGTTCTCTTCGAATCAATTGACTTTCGACTGAGTTTATAATGCTCAAACTGATAGTAGGGTCGAATTTTCGCGAGAAAAATACATTACTTGTCGAATTAGTCCTCCTCAATTTGTTCCAATCTGAAGATCTGTAGATTAGTGGTGAACATCCGCACCAGTCGACTACATTTCTGTGTTGACACTTGCAACCTTGCTCACGGTGCCAATTTGTAACTCTTAAGTTATGGTCGTGATACCTGTCACAAAACTTACTATTGATGGCAACCGTGTGGAAAAACGATTCTGCAGGCAATAAGGTATGATTGTATAGCTTGAATAGAGGCCCAACAAGACTGCTCGAATTACCGACATCGTCAGCAATATATTCACAAAAGTCTCGAGGCAATGCGAACCAATCGCTTCCGCCGGAATATATAATGCCTTTTGGCAACTTTCTTTTACCGACTCGCCAGACTCTATCCTCACACTGATAAAAGTTCCATTGTAAGCCTTGCTTCTTGATAAAATTGTAACCTTTGATTTTGTGAGACTTGAGGTAGATAAAATTCTTATTGACCTTTAAATAAGACTCTAAAGCGCTGATAGGCTTGATCGGGAAGTCGGATTCACTCAGGTTTATCAGATAGTCCCACGAATATTGAGATAGGTGATATATAGAGTCAATCATCATTCTGAGCAGACTTGGTCCGCCCCAAATTGTGCTGAATCTCGACCTGGCTACGATGATATTCTCATAATTTTTCCCGAGCAATTGTAGCTCATTATATAGAAAGTCATCGCGCTTGTCCACATGGATATAGTATAAGTGATGAATTGAGTAAATGTTTCGTAAAATTCTAAAAATCTGAGCAGTAGAGCGGCCACTGAGTGTTAAAAGGAAGGCAAGCTTAATAGGACGCTCTTGTGAGCCGCTCGAGCTGGCAAGCGGGGTCTTGGTCGGATAGTAAACTCCTTGATTCACTCTATACCAGTCTATCTTAGCCTGCTGAAAACAGTCACTACTATGATCGATAATTCCGACCTGATCGTCACCACAGAAGCACTGTTTCGTAACCTTGGTGAAGCCACCATAACTATGTCCGTAGCTGAAACATGAATCCAAGCAGGTAGTTAAGTGTTCCACTTGCTCCTCTATTTCTATCAGATTACTTGAAGAGTTTGATATGCATCCGATCCTGATGTGCTGTAATTTGTTTGAGTCGAGTTCACAGGATCTCTCAAGTTTTAGATTTTTGAAAAACTCTTCGTCTTGTGACAGTTTGATCGCGATACTACTCAACTCCTTCCTGCATTCACTAGTTCTCGCGCGCCGAATCGCTGAAGCAATGTCAGCATTTCCGATATCTTGACTTTGCCGTAGCCTATTAATAACGTGTATGGAAATAGCTATCAGTATCAGCACCAGCCAGCCTGATTTTCTGACCGCGAAAGTAAGCATCTTCCAGCCAATTTGAAGGAACTAACATTTTCGCTCATATTTAAACGCGTGCACCGCGTGTTGACCCGCAGTCAGAGTCTCTGGCTCAGAGACATGGTCGTAGCGATTGGCATCGATACAGTAAATCTGGCAACAAACGATATTCTTTATTGAACTTGCCCAGTTGCTGGTGTAGGAAAGACAATTCTAATTTAAGTTCTCATCTGAAATGTTCCGGCTCTGGATATATACTTGACGCCTTTGAATGGCTTGTACTTTTCTCCAAACATGTCTAATCGATTAACACGAACATCTGACAGCGAAGTCTGATTTATCGTGAATCTGATCAAAATGGTCGGGCTCACATCTGGTGGTGTCACGCTGGGATTGAGAGACAAGGAACCCTTTATCGAGGCGGTTTTACCCTCCAATTTACCAACGTCCCAGTTAAAGACCCTCGTTGCTGTGTCGAAAGAGTATTTACCTTGTGATTGATTTAAAGCTACATTGCTAACATTTCTGGGCATCATAATTTCTAAGGAGACATTTTCAAGGATCTTGCCGGCAACCCTCTTAGGCCCTACTTGTAACTCGAGCTTGCCATACTGGACGTTTTTGAACATTATCAATTGCTTGATGAAGATTGGAATCGACACTAAGCTTTGGGTGCGAATGTGGTAGGTCATGAGCTTAAAGCTTCCATCGGGCGGTATGAAGGACAAGTTTCTCTCTGATTCCCACCTTCTGTGACGGACACAAGGATGGAAGCTAACATCGTCGAATATTCTTGAATTAACAAAGGTTAAATTTAAATCTGGCATTCCAGAAAGTTTAACATTGCAGTCAATGACGCCATTGATCTCGGCCACAATTATTGCACCGTTCTTATCGAGGATTGCGTCGAGCTCTTCGATTACATCGAAGTACGCTTCGTTGTTTGTATATTTGATGCCAAGTTTTCTCCAAGGAACATTTGAGATTTGATTTGTTGGCAAAGATTCGCTAACATTGGTTCTGCCGGTGACAGAGTTAGCGATTGTTCTCAGTAGATTCGGCGGCTTGATGAGTTCTTTGAGCACGTTCAACTCGGTTGCGAATGGATAGCCTGCATCCAGCATCTCGTCGAGGAGTTCATATACTGTAACAAGTTGGTCTTTGATGAGGTTCTCATTGCAATCCCCGAAATAATTCTGTATTATATCAACAATTCTGTGTAAGAACTCAACGATAAATAAGGCGTTGAGGTCCGAATCTTGTGACACTATAGCAACTAGCAAGAGATCGTTCCTGAATATGTTTACAATACATCTATATGGTGATTGTATAACTGGGGGTATATTAGTTATATCAGTTGACTTATGCAGAAAGTTAGTGAAATATTCGAGGTCACTTTTCGGAACGATTTTCTGCCAATGTTTTTCCATGATAACATCCCTGTAAGGAGACTCGGTTAGTTCTAGTATCAGATGAGATGACTCGTCTATTTAGCCGGTTACTCACCCCAAGGGATTCATTATGAAAAGAGAATCCAGCAACATCATGAAAAATCAAGTTATCCTCCTCTGACCTGCATTCGCTTGCTGTCATGGCAAAAAACTTTCGACTGTCAAATGGGGCTCATTTGTCTGAAGATTCATCAACAGCTGTCTGGAAAGGCACAAAAATTTTTGAATTTTCGCTCCTCTGAGCATGCGTGCATTGACGTGCCTCAACATGGGTCCGGAAGCCTTCACTGCTCAGCGTGAGATTCCGAATTTAGCGCACAAATTACTCAGTAAAACTACTCTATTCGGCGCTGAGCTTTAGGGATAACTTTGGGCCACGAAATAAATTCAACCGCATGCAAGTCCCTGTTGTATTGAAGTCTGAATCGGGCTCCGACTCTCGACAGCAATTATCAATCCAAGCTCTATTCAACTCGAATTAAGACCATCTATCCATATAATTTCCACAGACCTCATTGTAACACATCATGCCTATCAAGCACCTTGTGGAAATAGGTCGTATTGCCTATGTAGGATACGGAAGAAATGTCGGCAAGCCGGTCGCCATTGTGGACGTGATCGACCAAAATAGGGCCTTAGTCGATGGTCCCTGCTCTAAAGTGACCCGTCAGCCGATCAGATTTAAGAGGCTCCGACTTACGAAGCACAAGCTAAGTTTTGATCACGGTGCACCAACAAGAGTCGTTAAGAGAGAGTGGATAAAGAACGAGATGACGAAGAAATGGAAGGAGGGTTTCCAGTTTAAGAAGCTTGCCGCCGACAGAAGGAGATTAGATTTGAGTGATCTAGGCCGATTCAAAGTTTACAAACTCAAACAAAAGGTTAATAAGATGGTCAATGCTAAGGTAGACCAAATCAAATCCAAGGAGGCCCGAAACAGAAGGAAGGAAAAGAAGAACGGGACAGAGAAAAATGTGACGGGGAAGAAAGCCGTCAAGGCGAAAAAATAAACTCACTTAAAGTGTGAATTTTCTGTAAAAGGGGGTTTAAAAGCAGACGGTTTAGCCTGTCGGATGTTACGCAAAGTACTTCAGATATCCTTTGATCAGCTGGCGCAAGTCAATGTTGATCTTTTTATTCTCACTATGTCGTCTTGGCTGTTCGCATCTCGCACCAAGTCGTTAGTTGTTTTCACAAAAGCTCTTCATTAGGATGCTAGCTTTCATCTGGAATCTGGTGAATTCGTCTGGCCTTTGAGTTCTTTCGGTAGATTTTGCTGCCTTACTGGACAGCTGAGATTTCCAGGAATAGCCAGTGGAAGGGCTGAAGACGCTTATACCCTTGAACTCTTCAAGTGCTGATTGGAGGTTTAATGTGCTGTTCAAGACTCTGGATTGTATGATCGAGTTCAAGTCTGGAGCCTGATAAACCACTCCGGCGAGTATATAGTAATCGACCAATGGTGTCGCAGATTCTGGACTGGTCCTGTCTTGTTTCCTGATGACATACAAAATTGGTTCTTGCACATGTAATAGTATATACTCTACGCCAATCATCATAGACATCTGGTCAGGGGCAAGTTTTTGCATTCTCGCAATCTCATTGTTACAAAGTTTATCGTAGAACGGATTCGACTTTTGGCAAAAATAATCCAGGATATTTGTAGGATTCAAATGGGGGATCCAAGTAGAATCATGCCAAGATATTCTGAGTTGATCTGTCATTGTTGTATCCTGAACTGATGAGTATTCTCGTATGGTGTTATTTTGTTAGAACAAAGATCTAAGCAAAAATTTTTGTCATCGGGAGACAATATTCTCTAGGAGATTCGTTGTTGACGAGTATGTACCAAACGACTAAAATAAATATGGTTTACATAGAGACCGATTGCAAAATTCATCGCCCGAATCTCGGGAGAATCGCGCTCGGTGAATTCGGCCCGCGCTCACAAGCTGACTGTCAAATTCGAGGAGGCGGTTTCTACTAAGCGTTACTCTCGGTACGAACTTGGTGATTGTCCAAACCGTTTGACCCATCTCCGACCGTGGTGCAGGATGGATCGTATTTATCGCCGAGAGAAACTCAATATTAGCAGCTCAGCAAGGTTTTTCATGAGTTTGGCCATGCAGCTTCGTCGAAACAAACATTATGGCAAGTAAGGTAGGACGGAGGTGGAAGTCTCGAAGTCTGAGTAGGTTTAAGCCATACTATTGCAAACAATAATCATCAGTATATCCAGCAACCCCAAGGAAAAAACTAGGAGTATGATCCTTTCGATTGAAGTTGACCGACAACGAAGATAACGATAAACACCAAGTCCATCGCTCATCAAAGTGACCCACTTAAATTCAACAAATCGTTTATTGGTGATAAATTGAGTTGCAAGCTAATTACAAATCTCAATCGACCGTTGCATCCGAGATGCAGGGCCTCCTACAATGCTTGTAACATCGCTGCCTGTGAAATCTGCCTTACACGTCCCACTACAAATTCTGCCGACAAATCGCGTCAGAAACACGTCTACCTTGCGCCCAAATAATGAGTGAAACTAATCTGGCAAGCCATAGCGCCGTCATCAAGGGCATCAACTCTGATAGTCTTGATCTAAAGCTCAAATCAGACATTCGAAAGTTTGTTAATAGTATTTTTACAGACAGCCAATCTATATCCCTCGAAAAGAAGGCTGAATTTGGACAATTGGTTAGGTCGCCTGAGGCTCGTCTCCTGTTCGCCATGTTTGTCGATGAATACCGAGTGAATAGCAAGAAAGTGAGTGAGCTTACATTCTACAGCCTTGCTCAATACTTTTCAATTGTGCTCTTGGAATGTCTACTAGCTGAGGACTTCAGACCGGCCAAAATAATAATGAACATGATGTTTACCTACTACTATGAGCAGAGATGCGAAAAAAAAGCCCCTAGAGATCGATCTGAGACTGAGACTGAGACTAGGGACTCCAATCAATCTTATACAGTGAGAACATATCTATATACTTTGCTTAAGGATCAAGAAATCTTCAAGTCTATCAGATTTTGGACTTCGGCTTTCTATGAATCAGTGATAATAGAGCGGGGCAATCATCCGGTGTTTGTTGACAAAGGCCAGGGAAAACTCGACAATGAACGAAGGAATGAGGAATCTGACTGCAGTAAAAACATAACTTTTGGTTTGTTGGGCTCGTTTATTCACAACATGAGCTTGTTGGATCTCAGCCACGAGTTTTGCCGCGAATTCCTGGAAAAGCATTCAACTATAGCTGGACTATCTGAGGACCAAATAGAACTGCTCAGATCGCAACAAGCCACTCGCTCATAAGTCGTCTTCTCATCTGATTACGAAGTGTTAGACGGAAATTTGTATGGCTAAGATACCGGGAACATGTATAACTCAGATGTGCGAAAGTAAATCAACTGAGTGGCCTCGTCTTATCGGACGTTTCTCTCTCCTCCCTCCCTCAATGCTGTAGATTCCAGGTTTTCAACGATCTAAACTTTGTTTTTATAATGTAAGGCTACGTCTATCGATTCGCTAACCTTTGCTCAGTTGGGCATGCAACAAGGGCACATAGTCATCGTATTGTGCTTGATAGAAGTTTGCCGCTATTGGATCGCCAAGATTGTTCGCTTTAGCGAAGTTACGAATGGAAAAATTAATTCGACCAACCCTGGAAGTTTTGGTGATTTTCAAATCACTATCCAGCTTGCCCTTTTCTTGATGATATACTAAAAACACGTAACGATGTAAGCCTGTACCCTGAGGAGGACCAGAGCCGATGTATTCTGCAAGCGTGTCGCCCTTGCTTACGTCCTGGCCTGGAATATTGGCAACAAGAAAATGTAAAATTTCTCTGAACTTTGGATCCTTCCGCGAGGGCGCGTCTGGGTCCACCATAGCCAGTGTATACAATTGGTCAGACTTGGCTTCGAATGAGAATTTTGGTTGATCTTTCACTTGGGTGGGCGTCAACTCGTTCCCTTGCTGGGCTTCAACGCCAGAATCGTATTCGACCTGCACCGGTGCCGTCGGTACTTTATCGATAACATCAGGTATCACTTGTTCCTTCGAGAGGTTGTTCATCGTTGTATTACCTTGACCAGGATTGATAATGTTTAGAGTCTGGCTCGGTGAAGCTCCTGCTGTTAAAATAAAGAGAAAGACTAGTTTGAGGGGTACGAGGGACGATCAGGCGAGTGATTTCGAGTATTAGGGTTGATGTTTCATGCTTAGTTACCTGCTTGTGTAACAGTTATCATTTCGAAATAGTTCACTTGGAGAAGTCCACGTTCGAAAAATCTCTGCGAAACTCAAAACCGAAAATAAATACAATTATAACACACTCGTCCGCAGCAGAGAACGATCAGTGCAAACACCTATTACATTTTAACAAGACTGCTTGTCAGAATCAAACTTGAAACCATCCTATGGTTACCTTAACAACAAAGGATTGTCGGAGCGATGCAATCTAGCGAGCAACATTGCTAGCTCAGCATTGAAGTAGACCTAGAGCAAACTTGATTCACTAACCGTGCATTTGAACTAGAAAAGAGGCAACTGTGCCTGCCTATGGCCTGGGACTATATTTATTTTTGTCGTGAGTACATACTTGTAGCACTTGAGTTGGTAGTATTCATTTGGCTGAGCACCCATTTTGGTCTCATTGCCAACTAGTTACGAGAGTCTCCAGGAAACGCACAGTTGTCGTTTGATGCTCTTGAGTGAAGTCGACCACTCGTGCCGAGTTGGCTTCCCAAATCGAGTTAGGTGCCAGCAGTGACTCTTTGAGTTCAACCTTTGCTTTAGCAGCGAGCGGAGCTGGTAACAAATCGAGACCTCGATTAATTCAATAGCCTCCCATGGCTCTAATAGACCATGAGAACTAGATGGATCGGCAGTTCGGAGGGATATGCAAGATATTTGATCTCTTTTCAAATGATTCGGATAATCTCTATCACCGGTACTTGGACAACTACTCATAGAGGAGACTGACTCTTATGTGGAGGGTAATCGTTTAAATTTAATTTAGAGAATGCTCTCATGTTATTCATATGCACTGCATATCAAGATGGCTGGATACGTGACAAATCCGCTCCTTAGACAAGGACAAAGTTTAGACTCAATAGTGCTCTGAGCTGAGTCGTTTGGTCTTGTGCTCTTTCAGCGTGATATCCTCTGCACGAAACTAAATCAGCACAAGCAACCAAACTGTTGATCTAGGAGTCGTCTTGCTACTTCCCCCAACTGATTGGACATGGACAACGATGTGCAAATGCTGGATTCTGACGACGGGAGCCAGCCCTCATCGACAGGCTCTAATCGCGCCCCATCTCTACAGAGGGACTGCATCGATTGTTCCGTAAACAGTGGGGGTAAGAGGTTCGTTGTGCGGAAATGGATGGCAATGGCGTTGTGGGCCTATGACATAACAGTTGACAACTGTGCCATCTGCCGCAATCATATCATGGACAAGTGCATTGAATGTCAATCGACTCAGGAGATGACAGATATAGAAGAGAATTGTTCAATTGCGTGGGGAAAATGCTCCCATGTTTTCCATATGCATTGCATATCAAGGTGGCTGAACACGAGACAAGTATGCCCTTTGGACAATAGGAAGTGGGAGTTCAAGAAATACGGAACCTAGAAAAAGTTATAGTACACAAATAGATCACAGGAGGTGAGTTGGCGAGAGCAGAATCTTCGTCCATTCATTTAGATGCACATAAAGGTTTTGGGCGATTTGTCAGCGAACAGGGCTACCATTTAATCTAGTAACCATATTTCCACTGCCATTTACATTCATACGCTCGTATAGCTTCCAGCGAGATTATATTAAATAGGGGACCCTTGAGCGAGATAGGGGCTATGTTGTTAGGATGTATACAATCCAGTTTAGCCCAAACTGTCTGATGGAGCTTATGGATCTTAATTGTCACCAGACAAGCGAGACCATTCAGGCCGACAACAAATCCATTCTTCATTCCGTCTAGGGGCGCATAGCTTCAGCAGGAACCAATGTTAAGCTCCTTACACTGCAAATCTCATAGCAGACGACCATTAGCTGTCAACAGTCCTCTTCTCTAAGGTGATGCTCTGCCTTAGTAGTCTGGAGATGATTCAGACGAGACAACTGTTCCATTGCAGCATTCGATGCGTATATGTCTGTGAGAGTCACAAATTTTGCTGGAACAGTCCTGAGTCTCATTTCTAGCTGATTTGTTGGAACCAAATTCTATTCTTTATAGTTACCGATTGTCCCCATCATGAGTGAGGTAATTTGATTGATTTTTGTGCCTCCCAACTTATCCATCTGTAGTCGCTAATTCAATGAACTCAATTTATCTGATAGGAACAAGAGAGGAAGAAGCGCGAGGAGCGCGAAAAGAAGAAGGCTGAGGTGAGGGCTCGATTGGAGGCCTCATCGGTAAAAGCTAACAAGAAGAAAGGTTTCATGACGCCCGAAAGGAAGAAGAAACTTCGCGTAAGTTGAAAGGGAGGTTAAACTAAACCTAGAATGGCTGGTCTCTAACTTGTTCATCATTGTCTTGTAGTTACTACTTAGAAAGAAGGCAGCGGAAGAGCTGAAACGGCAACAGGAGGCCAAGGCTGCCGAAAGGCGCAAGGTGATTGCTGAAAGAACTGGAGAGAAGAAAAACACTGACAACATGAACGAAGGTCAGTTGTTAGCGCTAGGCTTTCGTTTTCTTGAGTTTGAATGCTCCCATCGGTTAATTAACGCCTAAAACTAACTCTCATCCTATTCGCTCTCGCGCAGAGGAACTGAAACGCTTGTGCAAGGAGTATCATAAGATAATCTCTAATCTAGAAAGCGAAAAGTACGATCTAGAATATCAGGTCAAACGGATCGACTTTGATATCCATGAGCTCTCGATGAAAGTGAACGATATGCGCGGTAAATTGTTAGTACCCATTGGACTTCGTTTATGTTTCACTCATCCATGTTTGACACCAAACTCATACAATTTTCGTTGCTCTCCTATGTACAAAACCCATAGCATCAAGCCTACTCTGCGGAAAGTACCCAGATTTGGAGTGAAAATTGAACGTATGCTGCTAAATGCTCGCAAGGAGGTTGGATTTACCGTGACTCTGAAAGCAGTTAAGAAAGATCAGTTCAAAAGCGAGGATGCTCGCCAAGAGAACCAGCAAACGCCGGAGTGGTCGTGGAAGAAGCAGCAACCTGAGGCAAGCTAACCCTTTCACTCTCTCAGGGAGCAGATGGAAGAAGAGAGGAGGGTGAAGGCACGCTAGCTCTATCTTGGAAAGTTTAGTTTGCTTGGCAAAGGTGATTCTATAGGCCTGCGAAGTTTATTTGGAACAATAACAGACTAGTTCAACATTGATATGTCTCAGTTTCTAAAGCTCATTTTGATGGAGTGTAGTAGATCTCTGATCCTAGTGGACATCTTATTCTCGTTTGTTTCGTGTCAGATTCTTCGTGTATGATTGAACCTCTTGAGTTCGTGACTGTAGATTTGATTGCACAAAATTTGCTCTTGAACTCGGCTAATTCACTCTTCAATCGCTCGTTCTCTCTTATAAGCGATTCATTGCTATCGCTTGAATTTTGCAGAAGGCCCAATAGTTGCTCCAAGAGGCGCCGGATCTCGCCGACATCGCCTGTTATCGAATTAAAAACTGAAAAATCTATTTTTTCGGAACTAGAGGCATTTTTGGTGGTTTGGATTGGTGGTTTTGGTTGAGTTATAACTGCTGACTTTTTCACTGTGGCAGACTTGATTGGCTGCAACTTGAGCGTCGGTAGTCTTGAGTTAGAATTGTTTATCGCTGGCTGAGGTGGCCGTTTAGTTGTTCCCCCACTTGTAATCAGTTCATTTGAGGAATTAGAGGAGGCCGCTGAGATTGTATACCGGGCAGGTGTCGGCTTAACAAGACCAGAGGGTTTGAGGGGCTTTCGTATGGTTACGTTAACTGCGGCAGGTTCCCTGCCAGAATTGGTAATGACGTTACTAGATGGGAGGTTCTGGACTTGAACTTGTGGACCAAGCGCGAGCCGAGTTCTAGTTTGACAAGGCCCTGTTGAGAAGAGTGTCTTCAGTTTTGTTTGTTGAGCTAGGGGACCATTGTAAGTGTTAACGTTGGGCGGTTTGGTGATTGTGGACGGAGCTCTGAGTGCCCGATTATGCTCCATCGTCGTTGATTGTCCGGATTTAAAACCATCAAATGCCTCCACCTACAGCTTCAAAATAAATCGAAAGAGGCACTTAGCGTAGGTGTAGGATTTATAATATTCAAATTATCATCTATAATTACATGACAACTAATATATTGCAACATGTTGGGTGGTTTCGGTTTTGTTTAGCGTCTACAAGATTCAGGCCATATTTTGCCCATGAACAGCTGACAGAGATACAGTTTTATGGGTGAAAATAATTTCTCAGATGCGTTTTGAGCACAACCAACTGTAGGTCTTTTATTTTACTTGTGACCGATAGACGGCGACCACAGCACGACGATACAGACTTTGGATTGGCATCGAACCATCTAACACGCACATCCGCTTTGTTGTCGCAGACATCAACACGCGCGCACTTCTTGATGGCTTCGCGGAAGTTCCTTCCGATAGCCGTCAGAGTTGTCGATTATTATGCCATCAATGGGGAGAGGGACGCTCCTTTTTTGGTTGGGTAGATAGAGTTATTTAGGTTAGCAGCGGCGTCCATGCAAGCGGAGACGAGGATTTGATAAGGAGCCGGTTGGTGGCACGGGAGGCCATTAGTTGTAGGCGTGTTAACTGTCGAAGAGGCGCACCGGTAGATAAGTTGATGTGAAATGACGTCCCAAGAACAGGAGAGCAGCTCGCAAAACGACAATGGCCCCTGGAGGCCGATGAGCCAAGTAAGAACCTCCAAGGCCAGGCTGCGGGCCAAGAAGCCCAAAACAACAACCACCACTACAACAACAACCTCCACGAGCCCAACACAGGAGCCGGCTAATGGCGAGCCATCAAGGGGATTGGGCGAGCCGTTGGTGGAGGGACTCGATGGCGGGGAGGTGAAATCGGGCGCTGGTTCTGATTCGGACGGCAAGAGTTCAACCGAAACCGGCCTTGGGAGTGACTCTTCCGAGCTTAGGGGTGATAACCGGCCAACAAATGATAGGATGGACCAAAAGGATGGTCGCTACAGGGAGCAGTCGCCAATGGTTGACAATCGCCCTATTCAAGCGAACAACAGGCCGAGCTTACCTGGAAAGTTCGCCTCACATCAGCAGAGAGCGAACTCTAGCTCGATGAACGGGCAAGTTCTGGCAAAATTGGCTCCAAGTCCAAGCGGCACAAATAAGACTCACTTAACAGATTATGGCCTTCTGATTATTTTGCCAATCCTGGCCATTGGGATTCTATTTTTGATTTACATTTTAATACGCAAATTATTGTTTAAAGTGACCGAAGCTAATGAGAAAAAAGCGTCCAATAATGGTGGCGATTCGGCACGAATCAAGTCTGATCATTTTGAAAAGCGCTCAAACGGACAGGTGAAGCCTGAGAGCCAACGTTTAACTGTTAATATGAGCGATAGTGAGGATGCTGGCTCGCAGAAAGGTGCCGGCAAAAAGGGTGGCGACAAGCTTGGTCGTCTGAAATTCAAGCTCGATTACGATTTTGCCAATACAACCTTCTTCGTTGGAGTCATCCAAGCCGAGGATCTGCCTGCAATGGACTTGTGCGGAACTAGCGACCCTTATGTTAAAATTTATTTAATGCCAGACAAGAAGAAGAAGTTCGAGACAAAAGTTCACCGGAAAACTCTCAATCCGATATTTAATGAAACGTTCAATTTCAAGCTACCCTACGCTGAGATAACGACCAAAACCCTGGTGTTTGCGGTGTACGATTTTGATAGGTAAGTGATGGCGGGGGATTTCATTTCAGTAATGTGTGAGCAAATGCCCAAGACTATCAATGACGACGAACGATTAACGTTGCGCGTCCATCTCAATTGGCGGCCAGGTTCTCTAAGCACGATCAAATTGGTGAAGTGAAAATACCGCTCAATACCATCGATTTAGCTCAGACCATCGAGGAGTGGCGCTACTTGACGAAAGTTGAAACAGATGGTGGACAGGTGAGGACTTAACCACTTGGAGCTCGACGTAAACCCTGCGAAATCGAATGATTCGAATTGATCCTAACCGTTAACATAATTTGATTGGATTATGTTCGTTGCCCACTTCTCCACTACCACGCACCCATAATGGTCTCCTTAACTTACCTGGACCCTGCCAACGAACCTTGTGCGTTTCGCATAAATTTTTGCCCTTGTGTAAGTATGTCATCGCCATAACAGAGGTTATCGCGACTTAGGTCCAAATTATAAATACCCGTTTAGCGCGGTTGGTCGCAAAGTTTCATCAGAGACTTTTGGTTGGCGTCCAAAAGGATGTCTTGCATTGAACAAAACAACTAATTCATTGAAATCCTGTTTTGCTCTACTTTCAACTGCAAACATCATCACAATGGGCGATCAAAACGCGCAGACCAAGTTGGGTGATATATGTTTCAGTTTGCGCTATGTGCCAACCGCCGGAAAGTTAACCGTCGTAGTCCTGGAGGCTAAGAATCTGAAGAAGATGGACGTTGGTGGCCTCTCAGACCCTTACGTCAAGATTGCCCTAATGATCAACGGTAAGTTGTGGCCAATCAAATTCTGTCCCTTCTAAAAGAAATCCACCATTCTGTCTAACCGAGTGCTCAAACTCGAATTTTCTATGCAAAGGCAAACGGGTTAAGAAAAAGAAAACCTCCATCAAGAAGTTCACGCTGAATCCATACTATAACGAATCTTTCACGTTCGAGGTACCGTTTGAGCACATTCAGAAGGTCCAGCTTGTGATAACTGTGGTGGACTATGACAGGATCGGGAGCTCGGATGCAATAGGCAAAGTTGTGCTCGGTTGTAGCGCTCCAAGTGGATCAGAGCTCCGCCATTGGATGGACATGCTAGCAAGCCCGCGTAGACCCATTGCCCAATGGCACACGCTGAAAAGTCCAGAGGACAATTAGCTTAACAAGCGGAAAATTGTGCTTACTTTGAGGTGGTAAACTCGATGGGTCTAAATGGAACGTGGCATGCTTATTGCCTTCATATCCAGTGAAGAGAGGGGACCCCATTAGACACGCAAGGCTAAACCACCATGAGAGGACTCAAGCTCGTTTGTGGCGCCTCTATGTCCAATAGTTCACGATTCTATGAATGATGTACACGAATTCGTGCTGCTTGTTACACAAAGTGTAGGTCCGAAATCATTCTAACACCCGGTGATTGGTCCCTCTCTACTTGCAGTTAGAATGGGTGAAACTAGCCCAGACTATTGCATTGTACTTCGAAACTTTGTAATGCCGCTAAGATCAAGAGATCCCTTCGATAATGATAACAGAACGAAATTAGGCCGAAATCTCCCACACAAAGATTCGACCTATAAAGCTTTTTCAGATCGAATCTTGTTGTTCCAATCTAAATGTGTTGAATGTTCTAGCTCGTTATTGGTCCAATTTTCCGATTTCGAGCTGCTGCTATAATTAGCGACGAGGTGAGCAAAGGAATGCGTGCCTGTGCATTAATTTTAGATTCAAAGGTTTGAAATACGGCAGAACTTTCTGCTCAGTTCGCGTGCGGGTTTCATATTTAGCGCGCAAACAGGGCGTGGGCTTCAAGTATGGTGTTACTGAGCATACAGCAATGCAATCGCCGTGCTGATGACTTGATGTAATTTCAAACAAAACCCCATGTTGTTTGGATTGGCCATTTATTAACGTTTTTCGACAAAACATCAATTCAATTAAATAGAAATTGAATCAAACTCAGGCAACCATGTCAGATAAAAAGGCAGTCATAAAGAACGCGGACATGACCGGTCCGATGCAGGACGACGCGGTTCGGACCGCCATAACGGCTTTAGAAAAGTTCAATATCGAAAAAGACATCGCGGCCTACATAAAGAAGGAGTTTGACAAGAAATACAACGCAACTTGGCATTGCATAGTAGGAAGGAATTTCGGATCATACGTTACTCATGAAACGAAGCATTTCATCTATTTCTATCTAGGCCAAGTGGCTATACTGCTCTTCAAATCAGGTTAATAATTGGAATTGAACCGTACGAGCTATATACAGAACATTATCGCTATTATGTACAAGATTCATTATTATTAAAGGAGAGGAAACTCTATATATACAATTGTATATAAACATGTATAAAGGTCTATGCATAAAATGAGGTAATCACACAAAATAGGAGACAATCGTACCAAATTTTGAGATGACGTTTTTAATTAACGTACATTTGGCGAACTGAATCAAGCGCAATAGCCTCTGCATGAGTTGATAAAGCACTAAAGGCCTGCCTCATTTCCAAATGAGCAATCGCATCACGGATCCAATCTCTGGCGACAACTCGAGCTTGGCCTCTCAATTGATTTGCGTAACGAATCGCTTGCTCGAGATTGTGCTCTCGAAGGCAATATTTAACACGTGCTAGGATGTCGAATGTATTCCAAGATCTTGGATCTACCAGTTGTCTACCTGCCACCTCGTCCTCTGATACTTTTACATTGTCAATTATAAACAGCGATTGAAAGTACGACACCAAATACTTGACTAATCCTCCACCACTCTCACCCACCATGGCCACGCGTTTACATACTCTTTCGACTTTAGAGAATCGTTCTATCAGGGACTCTTCGCTTTGGACGCCCTCCTCTAGAACTTTCTTGGGAATCGAGGCCAATATGCTGGTGGCTAATGGGTGGTTGTCAGCTACGAACTGTTGCAGGACATCGTAAGCTGGTTCCATCTTGATAGGTTCGTGATTTGCACTTTTTAATTTCGCCAGCAGAGCTTGGCAAGTAAGCCACAGTATCCTTGCTGGCGCTTCACTTTGCAGAACTCGACTCTGGGCTTCGAAGAGAGCGTTCAATTCCTTGATTTTACCCAAGACTGGTTTGTACTTGTTTTCAATTTTCAACCTCTCACCTTCAACCTTGAGAAGATGTTCTCGAATAAGAGCCTGGCGTAGCTCATCCATCTCTCTTCTGTATCTGTTCTCACTCGCCAAATCATTGGCCTCTATAATTTGGCTCAGCTCAAAGATGTTGGCATTTACACCTGGGGTGGCTGTCGGTGTAGTTTGATGGCTGTTCTGTCGGTTTAGCTCAATAAGATCCTGAATCAATTCCTTTTGTTGCCGCATTTGTTGCCTTGCTATCCTCTCGAAAGTAGAAGAGTTCTCTGCAAGCGCTCTGGTCAACACCTTTTCAAAAGTTTCGAGGTTGTTCTTGGTCGAAGGGTCATCGGGAAAAAACTTGCTCTTGAATGGACCTTGGGCCAACAATCCGATTCCTATGGCCAAACTAGAGCCTAGACTAACACCTACTAACAATGGTAGACCCATGCCTTGGGCTGTTTTCACGTTGCTAACATTGTCCGTTAAATTGCTGGAGTTCTTTTTCTGAACTCTACTGAGGGGGGTTTGCCTTCATTGGAAGAATTTCAGCAAGATTAGCTCAACTGAGAAACGGGTCAAGACGATTTTGATGTACAGCGAGTTACCTACCTAAATAAACATGACTTGGGGACTGTTCTCATCAAGAACGAAGCCATCGCGGGGTGACTGAAGTAGAAATGTCACCTTATATTTGGATATAGCGAAATTCGCCATGAGAATGACGCACGAGGTTCTGGTCTATCTGCAATCATTTGGCGCTGTACTTGCGCGATCGCAGCGCGCACCCCAAGAAATAACCTTAGACTTATTAATTTATTCAAACGTAACATCACTGGTAGGTTACTCTTGTGAGGTATTCAACTTAGTGACCATTGGAATCTAAGATTGATGAATGAACAGACTAGTCTCATGATCCCGGCACTCGTCCAAGACTCTCAAACCATATGATTGGATTGACAATTGCTATCACAGCTAGCTTCATCGGTTAAAAACTATCTACAAAGTTGTAGAATCTCAACGAAGATTAGAGTCGCTGTCCAATGTTGGTCTCGAGTTGGATTAGAGGTGGGAGAGGGATTTTTCAACGACAACTCAGATGCTACAGTCAAGTCCTACCTGAAAAAGATCAGAAACCCGAATTTGTCAAGAACGTATTCGATAATGTAGCGCCTAAATACGACCTGATGAACGATCTCATGAGCTTATATGTTCATCGTTTATGGAAAGATTATTTTGTCTCAAGGTTGAACCCTCTACCTGGTACGAAACTGTTAGATGTTGCTGGGGGTACGGGGGATATAGCAATACGATTTCTGACAAAGAGCGACTCTCAATCCACAGCCACAATATGTGATTTCAATGAGCAGATGATCAAGGAAGGCCGTCTTAGGCACCCTGACAGCCCAAGGTTGGAGTGGGTGGTCGGCGATGCTCAAGATTTACCATTCGAAAATTCTAGTTTTGATGCTTACACCATTGCCTATGGTATTAGGAATGTTGCCGACATAGACATGGCTCTAGCCGAGGCTCATCGAGTCCTCAAGCCTGGCGGAATTTTCATGTGTCTTGAATTCAGTCGTTTCAAGAATCTCTTTTTAAAACAATCTTATGAGAAATATTTGCTTGAGGTGCTACCAATTATGGGCGAAGTTGTTGTTGGAGACTACACCTCATACAGGTACCTTGCGGAGAGCATCCTCAACTTCCCTGAACAAGAGGACTTCAGGCAAATGATTGCGAGAGCGGGATTCAAGTACACTACTTATGAGAATCTCATGCAGGGTATTTCTTGTATTCATTACGGCTACAAGAGACAGTAAATTTATTTTGAGAAGTATGACGTCTCATAATCTCAACTCATTCGATCAATCGTAGTTTGTCACAACACTCTTTAAAACTTGTTCGTTCGGTTTCAGCTTATCATCTACACTTGAGGGAACAGAATTTCCGTCCGCCCTGACGTAGTCAGTAATAATTCTTTGGGGAACGCGTTCAGCCTTAATGACGGTCTTGATATTAGAGGCTACTTTCTTCTTCATCGGTACCATCTCAGTGTGAGTCTCCTTGACAAATTGCACTTCTTTGCCCGGCAATTCCCGAATCTTGTTGGTTGTTTTCAAAGCAGGTATAAATATGGGGACCATAATCTTATAAGAAGCTAAAACCTTACTGTTTGGATTCTTCTGGATAGTGGGCCTTGTGAGCTGTTTACGAACAAAAGTTGGACTGTCCACTCCAGTTATGAGCTTTGTGAGTGATTTCGTTCCCTTCTGGGGGATCTCGAATAAGGTCTCGGGGATATTCTTACCATCGCTGTCTTCAACGTTAGTCAGGATAGAAGTATCTCCTCGATTCTTAAGTGGCGAATCATCAACAATCACATCATCTAAGGAGCTTGGGTCACCCGTGTTAGAGTCCGAAAATGGTAGAGATGGAGGCTTCGTCGAATCGTTGTCGAAGTTTGAGGCTGTAGTATTTGGATGAATAGTCAGCAGGCTATCATCACCAAGTATACTATGTGGATTATCAACCAGCTGGTCTCTCGAAATTGACCAGGACTCGTCCATGGCGATTGGCTTGTATTGATTAAGCGCTATTTCTTCTCCATTACTGGCTGAGGCTAGGCTCACTAAACATAGGGCTAGGAGGTTGACAAATGCGATTGAAAAGCCAACTTTTTGGCCTACGGTGTTGTGTAACTCCAACATGACGACGGGATCGACAATAGCCGTGCTTAGAGCTGAAAAGTGGATTTGCTAAGCTTGAGAAGCTGTAGCTCTCTATGATGTACCAAAGAGAAGTCAGAGTGTAAACCAAGATGTATCAGAGTAGAAATTTAATACTCATGAGAAGTTTATAGCTGCTGAACAACCAATAGCTTTATACATTCAAGATGGGTATTAATCCATGAGGTACAGAGTTTAGCGGCCTCTAATGAACCCCAGAAGCCCTCAGCTTGCACGCAGCTGCTGGGCCGATCTGATACCTGAACGCTGGTTAGAGAGTAGGCTTGAGTCTACTTAGCATGGAGACTGCTTAGCGCCGGTTACGGTTGCTCCTTGAGCTGCCTCGCTCTTTTTGAGTTAACAATACCAAGATTGTCCTGAAAAGATCAGCAAAATCGATGAATAGCAACATGGCATGTTTGATGTAGTCTGTGTCACCCATCCTGCGTTTCTCAATTATGGTAGCAGTGTCGTACATAACAAATAGACAGAATACGATTAATCCCAAGTACAGCTGAGCTTGAAACAAGTAATAGGATCCAATGAAGAGATTTACGATGGATATGAACATCATAACGCTCAGCATAGATAGTAGGCCGCCTCCCATGTAAAGCCATTTTCTGTGAGTGCTGAAGATTGAACTCAAAGAGAAGCTGGCAAACACCAGACACGTTGATATCATTGAGACGGGTACAATTCTCGGATTCAGGTAGATGGCCAATTCTAGAAGGGGACCCATTGCAAGCCCGGTGCAACCCGCGAAACCCAGTAAATATGACAGTCGCTTTTGGGTGTTCTTCCCATCCTCTGGTGTGGCCATTAGTGCGATACCGAATCCCGCCGCTCCCAGTGAGGCTAGTATTCCTCCGCTCATGAAATCTGTGAAGAGGTGGATGTAACTACCAACACCGGCGGCCAAAGTGGCAATGGCCAGGGTGGTATATACCTGCTTGAGGTGACTCTTCACCGGAGGCTCCAGCTTCTGGTCGAGAGTTCGAAAGAAATCGGTCGTGTGTCGCTGAAATGTCGCAGCCATGGTGTTGATTTCAATAGACTGTGATAGTTTCAAATATAATTCTTCGATTTGAGGTTATAGTTTGGATTCGATCTGGATGAAACTCTGTAGATGAATTTGTTTACAGTTTTCTGATCAATTACGTGAGTTTTACTAGAAGCGCAGACTTTATCACACATCAGCACAACGAAATGAAAGCGGCAGAAATTTCTCGTACAACCTCAGCCAAGAGCAGACATTTCGCTGTGCGCATCAGGGGAACATTTCATTGGGCAAATGAAAGCGGACAAATGGGATCGATTCCGGGTATTTATAGAAACAAAAATTCCTTGCTCTTATCGAGACACTTGTTTATTTTAGACGTGAGCACATACTATTCTTGAAAAGCATGGAATGTAGACTTCTCCAATGTGCTCACGACTAAAAATTAAAAAAAATAAATCCTATTAGCCTGTTATAACCAATTCGCCCCGCTTGAATCCATAGCAACATGACCACAGCTGCCCGACCAACATTCGATCCAGCCAAAGGTGGTTCAGGAGTGAGGGAGAAGAGTTTAGGGAAGCTCTCTCAACAAATTTCTAGCCGTGATCTCCCATCACATCTCACTCTGAAGGAACGAATCCCTGGTCAAGACACAATCGAAGAAGTGAAAGAGAGGGACCTACTAGAGGAATTGGAGGAAAGAGAAAAAATAGCACAGTTAGAAAAGTCCCGAGGAACACAGTATAAATTTGTCCCAAGTCTAGAACAAGCCACTCAAATAAGATTAGCACTCAAGGCAGAGAAAGATCGGGAGAGGGAGGCAGAAAAGGACGCACTTCTCGATACAGAGTCTGTTGATCTGGAGGCCAAAATCTTACCCAACATTATCAATGCTAGAAAGATGGCTCAACTAGATGCCGATGAAGATTTCGGGAGTGTTGACTTGAGCGAGTCAGATTTCGATGACGAAGACGATGAGGAGGACGACCCCGCCGAGTTAATGGCAGAGCTGAATAAGATAAGAGAAGAGAGACGAGCCGAGGAGGAGAGGCGCAAAAGCGAACAACGAGAGAGAGAGGAACAGGTGAGGTCTCGCACCGACCAACAGAGTTCGTTCACCATCAAGCGGCGCTGGGACGACGACGTCCCCTTCAAAAACTGCGCCCGCGACCTACCTGACCCCAAACGAAAACTCTACATCA
>Ga0209372_1000090_pt1 | contig 68041 bp, 44 predicted proteins | sample AgamicAtPe_FD_187170 | JGI IMG/M metagenome (GOLD analysis project Ga0209372, IMG submission 187170) | Agave microbial communities from Guanajuato, Mexico - At.P.e (SPAdes) (version 2) | ecosystem: Host-associated > Plants > Phyllosphere > Phylloplane/Leaf | place: Guanajuato, Mexico | collected... | reverse complement strand
GTTCTGAATACCAGTTGGTGTTATCACCCTGATGTCTATATGGTCGCCAACATAGATATCACGCTCCGCCGCAGATACAAATACATCTTTGATAATGCAAATGGCTTCTTCTAGCGGCAATGGAACAAATTCCGGCACGAACCCATTGATATTTTTCTTGCCTACTCGATTATCTAAAAGTGGCTGAATAAGGCTGGAAGATGATCCACATGCAGTGTACATTTCCAAGTCGAAGTGACCGATGGGATCATAATGATATAGGATGCCATTACCATCTTCGTCCAATCCTGCTACAATGTTGGAGATGTAATATGGAAAGAAGCGCTTGTAGTAGAGCATGGTGCTTACGAGCTGAGCACATGCCTGGGTCGAAATCATCCTATTGTGTTCGTAGAGGTAACCCCTAACTCTAGATTCAATAACCTTGGCAAAAGTGAGAGCATCGCACCAGCAACCGGTGCTTCCTAGCACTGTCTTCGGAGTTATTTGAAACATTTTGGGCTGCTCCCTAGTGTAGATGCTATATCCAGTTGACAATCTCGTATCCGAGGCTATAATTGCGTAACCTTTTCCAGCGATTGCCACAACAGTGCCACCATTGTCAGTGTATGGGGAGAACTCTGGATGTTTGTTTGCTGCCATTCTTGAGAACTGTCGACGCGACCTTTCAAATACAATATTGGTGGCTCCTTGATCCTCTCTGGCTTATTGCGATGAGAGGTAGTGAATCTTTAATTTGGACTCCTTTAATATCGTAAATTTTGTCATGAGTAACGCATCAGGCTGACAATCGGTAGTGCGAATAGGGCGCCATCTGCAATGAACCATGCATCAAAATTCTAGCTGAAAAAACGCATCATGCATCAGATCCTCCGTGCACTAAGAGCGATGCCGAAAATTGAGGAAAGTCAAGGAAAATTATAATAATCTTAGAAGGATTTGAAACTTGGTTACTTGTTCATCCTCTCCACGGTTCAAATATTCCACATGTTAATTTGTAATTTAATGTATTGTTCATCCATGATCACCCTTAAGCAATCCCTCGAAACGCTTGTTAAGCAATTTCAAAGTCTACAGGCATAGACGCGATAACAAGGCCATAACCAAACGAGATATCACCTACACGAGCCTCATATCATTGCCGTTCCACTGTTGTGTACGAATAGTTAACGAATTTCACCACAGTAATCATCCTGTCGGAATCACGTTCGTCATAAATCCTTAGGTCCTGAATAATCCGGGTAGCAACCTCAAAGACAGCTGAAGCTCGAATTCACAAAAATTACTGCACAACATGGAGACCACTAATGACAACAATCAGAGCCAGCCCGCTTTGCTGGAGGCAGGAAAGATGAAGCTACTAATTCGAGCCCGAGCGCAAAAGCATATAATCGTCGACGAGAATATAGGTATAAAAGATGTAAGTAAATCGATTAGGAAAGTCTCAAAGCGATGGCAACTCTAGCCTGGTTCTAATAAATTGTCTTGATCTGTAGCTCCGTTCGAAGGTAGCTGAGCTGTTTGAAGTCGCTGATCCAGCTCTGACTGTACTCATATTTGGGGGGAAAATTCTTAAAGACAATGAAAACGTGCAGACACATGGTGGGTAAACGACTTTCATTGGATCCTAGTCCATTAATTTATGCGGTCCTTTCACTAACTTATTTCCCGCAATAGGTATCAAAGATGGTCAGACTATCCATCTGGTCATCCGCAACAAATCGTCAGGAGATGAGCAAAGTTCTGCCCGCTCCGATTTGAATCAATCGAACCAACAGCAGCAATCTACAGCTACAAACGCACCAACAAACACAACCAATATGTCCGACAACAATCGACATGAGCCCTCATTCAATCCGTTACTTGGGAATCTGGGAGATGTTCAGCAACGTCTCCAGCAAATGCTGATATCAAACCCTGAGACCATGCAAGGCATGATTAACCCAATGATGCAACAAATGATGAACAATCCAGATATGATTCGGTCTCTTTTTGGTAGTATGCAACGCATGCAATCGTTGATGGAACGGAACCCAGAAGTGAACCACCTACTATCAAACCCTGATGTATTGAGGGAGAGTCTAGAGATGGTGAGAAATCCAGCTGCTCTACAAGAAGTGATGCGAAATTACGATAGGGCCCTTAACAATATGGAGAGCATGCCAGGCGGTTACAATGTTCTTAGGCGAATGTACACTGAATTTCAAGAACCTATGCTTAGCGCTTTTCAGGAGCAATTCAATACTAATCAATTCGGCTCTCCGCAATCAAATCAAGAAGGTGTTGGTGAGTCAGAGAGGACACCCGGTGAGCAAGAGCAACAGAGAACAGAAAATAGAGATCCTCTACCGAACCCATGGGCCACTCCAGCACCGGGTGGTAGAGCAACTTTTCCATTGACTGGCTTAGGCGGTACCGGTAATCTCGACAGCCAGATAAATGCCAACAGTAGTGAACTGCTACAGCAAGCCAATAATATGTTCCAAAACCAAGAGTTCATGGCTCTTCTGACCAATCCGGAGGCCATCCAGTCATTTGAGCAAATCCAGCAGGGTTTTGAGCGTCTTGGACGTATCGCACCATCATTATTTGGTAGGCTTGGTATGCCCGCATCATCCAGGAGTGTGTCAGGGGCTACAGGAAATACAATGAATCAATCACAAGAAAACAACTCCCAACCGGGGTCCTGTCCTAACGCAGATTCCCTCGGTCGGCTATTTAGACAAATCATGGGCGGTTCTGGGGCAAGTGCTGGGGCCAATTCCATGACAGGCTCCAACTTAGGATCCAACACCACAGCTAACAATCCAACGCAAGACCAGCAATCAACAGATGCAACCCGTATGCTCATGCAGCTCTTGAGCGGTGGAGCTCAGGGCATACGTACAGCTACAAACCCTATCCCAAGCTCTGGACCCACTGATAGTAACCAATCGCCAGAAGAGCGTTATGGACAACAATTAGAGAGGTTGAACGAAATGGGTTTCTCGAATAGAGAGGCAAACCTTCAGGCACTCATAGCAACCTCTGGTGATATAAATGCGGCCATAGCTAGACTACTGCCACAATAGACCCGAATCCGGCAGTTTGGTAGCCTTGTTGATGATCTACTCTTCCAAGGCAGAAGATAAACTTTGCATCCTTCGCTCCACTATTGAAACTTTAGACTGGCCCCTCAGATTGCTCGTCAATATAGCCGGGACAGATGCGTGATTGAGGAGCTATCGATAGGATCGGCTTCACTAATGCACTTTCCATGCGAGGTCGCAGTTATGTTCAATCGTATGGCTAACTTTAAATCGAGCTGTCTTCGGGTGTTCGTCGAATAAAACCAAGCCCAGAGCATACATTATGTTCTTCGTCCATGTTGCGGATCTTTGGTTGTAAGGCGCGAGCCAGCTAGTGTGCAAGGGAGGTCGATAAGAGAGTTCGCAAGCTCATCTGAGATGAGTCATCTCATGTGTGCATGTGTTTATTTCTGTAACGGGTCTGCGTTTTGGTTCTGAGTTTTGCCGACTCTACGTTCACAGTCAGTCCAGGTGCCGAAAGTTCCGATGTCTCCGATGAGCTAGCTATTGTATATTCCTATTCAAACAATTATTTATTTTAGTCGTTTGGTACATAGCTAAGCTATGATAGCTTAGTAAATAAACAATGGTTAGCTGCGCTCTCTGACCTGCCCTCTCCCCAGTGGAGTCTGTCGACCGAGAGCGGGACAGAGATGCCAGAGGGCCGCCCTACCAAAAGCTCGATTCTATTTCGCTCTCGACTATATTGTATTCAACGCGAGCGAAGCCGCAGGTAGACTGTCTAATCTTATATATGAGATTAGATAGTGAGTATATATATATGTACTCACGACTAAAATAAATATACATTCATCCACTAACCGCCATGATCTGCACCTCAACTCTCACCGGAAACCAATGTGACGAACTCGAGCTTCTAATGATGAGCTAGATCCCCACAGTGACATGGTATACTAAGTAAGCTCGACGGTCACAGTTGATGTTAGATCTTGAGCTCGATCACAGTAAATGATAAACTATCTACCGAATACTGGCGCTCGCACTAGCTTATTGTGACTTTTACTCTGCTAGTGGTCTTTGGACTACTTTCACATTTATTATGTTGCGCAGAGCAAGTTTGAACACTTGTGTCCAGGCTCATGCTGTTGACTTCGGCTAGCTCTGTGGCCATTACTTGTGAACCGTCTTGTGCAAGACGTCGAGATGGAGGATAGATGAAGTTAAATTGGCATTGCTGCGAGCAGTCAATCAGCGGCATCGATCATGACGCTGATTGACTATCGGGTCAAGTGCTCCATTCGTAGGTCGCTGCGATTCATCGCTCGTGCTCTCGATCTAACTCATTGAGATTGAGCCAGATGACGGCATCTAAACTATTTCAGCTGATTGTAAACTCTTCACTCGAATTATATACATCATCCCGAGGAATAGACTACAAGCAGCACAGATATTCTAGTTCAGACAGATCCTAAACACTCACTTGCACGATAGTTTCCCCGCCGAAAACAAACTCTGGATTGAAGCTTGACAAGACACTAAATCATGACTTCATTTGAGGATGGGATTTTTGTGTCCGATCAGAAGCTGGATATCAAGTCTGTTGACAAGACTCTGTCTCTCGGCAAAGCCATCATGTACAGACTGAGAGGCCATAGCTCAGACAGGACTGTCCTGGTGAGTAGACATGATCTAGAGCTTAACACAGCAACTACCTTCGTGCCTAACCAGTTCGAAGCAGATCGATGCCGACTCAGGTAGACAGTGGACAGGCAGCCAGTTGGCTGATGCCGTAATGAATGTTGCCTGCGCTCTAACCGACGAGCATCAGTTCCAGAAGGGCGATACAGTTTGTATCAGGTACAACAACTCAGACCATAGCGCAATACTCGCGCTGGCCGTTATTTGCGCCGGCGGAATCGTCTCCACCGCCTTCCCCAAGGATCCCTACGCCGAGATCCTATACCTTGCGCAGAGAGTTGAGCCCAAGTTTTTGTTCTGTCATTGGGAGCAACTGCACTGGGCTAAGCGGCTAGAAAAGGACCTAGGTCAGACAGTGGTTGGCATTGTGATGGGCAATGGTGCTGACTCGACGGATCAGTTCCAGCACTTCGATCACCTGTTGCAGTATAATCACAGGCAGTCGCAATCACGCAACATGTTGCCGCGCGCATGTGAGGATAACGTTAGTGAGACTGCGTTCTTGGTGATGTCATCTGGTACGACAGGAAAACCTAAAGCTGTCCCTAGAACGCATTTTAACCATCTCGTCTACAGCAACGTGAAACCAGACCCAAGTCTACTACAATCGAAATATGCATGCGTCTCCTCTCTTGACTACTTATCTGGCTGGGTGCTCACATTGTTAGCTTACATTGCAGGCTTCACTGCCGTTATCATAGAGACTTTTGAGCCAAAAAACTATTTGCAAATAGTAGAGAGGTACAAAATCACCGACATTTCTCTCGGGGCAGCATCATTACACTCGCTTATCACACATCCAGATATAGATAAGTACGACCTCTCGTCTGTTAAGGAGATTCTTCCAATCGGAGCCAAGATTTTGTATTTAGAAGAGCTGAAGAACTTTCTTGATAAGCATCCGCAAGTTGAAAAGATCAGACATGTCTACGGGGCAACAGAATTTTCAGGAGTCACGAGAAGACTTGTTGATCCGGTCGATTATCTCGCTGACCCCCATAACTGTGGCAAGCTAGTTGCAGGTGCTCAAGCAAAGATTGTCGACCTCGAGACAGGACTCGCACTTGGTCCAAATAAGCAGGGCATGTTGCACATCCGCTGCGTTTCGCTCTTCCCTGGCTACTACGATATCAGACTGGCTAAGGATGGCGCCCACTCCTCGCCTTTCATCCGTGACTCGAGCATATTCGACGAGGACGGTTTCTACATCACTGGCGATATAGCATACTTCTCAGATCAAGGCGATCTATTCATTATTGGCAGACACAAAGAGGTGATGTCGTGTCGGGGCGCACTGAAGGTGTTTCCGCAAGAACTGGAGGACGCGATTTGTGAACATCCAGCTGTAGAGCAGGCTTACGTGCTTGGTATAGCAAGCAAACTAAGCCCTCTCCAACACTGCCCGCGCGCTTTCGTCCTACCCGTAACTACTTCCTACTCTGACCAATGCGACACAAGAAACCTTCTATCAGTACCCTCTGATGCCCCAACCGATGAGGATTGTCCTGAAAAGTTAGAGTTCAAGGGCCAGCATAAGCTGTGCCGACTTCCAGAGGAAAGACGGCGCATAATCTCAGTTGACATCATGAGGTTCGTGAACAGACGAGTAGGTTGGGAAAAGCAGCTTACGGGTGGAATAGTCATTTTGGACGAGATACCGACCTTAAGAGCCACGGGAAAGGTTGATAAATCATATTTACGTTCGATCACACTCGATCAGGTGGAGATCTATGGTGATAGGTCTAGCTAGTGTTAACTGCTTGCGATCATCCAATTCTACTCTGATTCCGTTCGCGGTTTGAATCAGCTCATTACTGATAGCCCGACGGATCCAGAAAAACGTTGCAAACTGCAGGATATTTGTAAAATTAGACATCGGGGTAGCCTAGCCAAGCAGGCATTCATTTTCAGCTTTGCAACGGTTTCAAGTCAATTGAGCTAAAACGTAACCTGCTTTGTCTGAATTATTTCATCCCGAATATATAGAACTATGAATAAAGTCTATATATACACCGAAGAAAGAGTTGATAGCAACTGCTCTCGCACAATAACAGCCCCAGGTCTAGGCAATTTGAAGCCTAATGGAACCGCCACAGTGTAAGCACTATCGCGGTCCGAGTTGAGATTCACCTGCGCTTGTTGATCGATCTCTCGCATGTCTTGTCCGAAGCTCAATCTGAGTTTTTGCTACTGAGTGTTGCGATTGCAGGAGAGCCTCATATCTATTGTTCGGTTCGGGTGGCAATTGAAATTGGTGGCGAGCTGAATATACGGGTGATACTACGTTCAGAGTAAGCGGTTGAGCGATCGATGGGCAAGCTGAATGAGTCAGACCCGATTTCTTTTGTTGTCGACTCGAATGATGGACAATATGAATATGCGCAGACACCAAGTTCCGGGTTAGCTCCTGATGAGCCCTCAATCAGTCTTGGACTGAATTATCTTTTGCGCCACCGAGAAGGTTACGTGATAGTTTCAGCATATAGCCCCCGTCAACGAACATCTCATGTCCATTTACAAAACTGGCCTCATCAGACATGAGAAATGCAATGGTGGAGGCAATCTCCTCGCCGAAGCCGACCCTGTTCTGGAGGGCAGTTACATTCATCAGACGTTTGGCAAAGATCGACATGGAGACCTTTGACATGCAGTAGGCGTAACTTCTATCGCCTGGTTCGATGGAGGCGACCCTTGAAACGAACACTAAATTTCCATTGGGCTTCTTGAGGTGCTCGACTGCGCTCAAAGTGGCGCATACTGTAGGACCAGTGTTTATCGCCATTACCTGACGATAGGTTTCATATGAACTCGGATTACCGCCAGCCGATTAGTTGAACATGCCTGCATTATTCACGAGCACATCCAAGCGACCAAAGCGTCCAATCGTCCTCTTCACCGCCACCTCCCCATTGCCCGGGTTGCTGAAATCTAAAACCAGAGTCAGAGGCTTCGGATCAGAACGAGAGACTCATTGGATACTCTCCAGTTGAGTTGAGACAACTTATCAATCACAGCAACCAACCGGGAATTTATCTGGCCACAAGTCAATACATCCCGAGCCAACTCGCTCAACTTTCTCTCTCTCTCTCTCTCTCTCTCTTGCTTCCGACAACCACAATTTTAAGTCCCTGCTTGGCGAGTAGATTTACGGTGGCTTCGCCAATTCCTGAGCTACTACCTGTCACCAGTGTCACGTTTGTTGTCTCGTTCATCTTGCTTACGATATTTTAGCCCTATGGGCAGTTTGCCTCATCTTTGTAACCCTACCGGAGGGAATCTAGATTAGATGGGAGGAGGGAAAAATTGGGAGGGAGTTTATCAAACGTAAGTCTACGGAATTCGAATTCAAAATCAAAATAAATACACTGAGTTAAAAGCCCAGAATGACGCTTGAAGCTAGCTGAGCGAGGTGAATAGGTTTAGTCTGCAATGATGGTAAGTTCTGCTCACTAATGTTCATTTCTGTAACGATTTTTGGTTTCGAATTTTGTAAACTTTCACAGCGGTCAACCTAGCCTTCTGTATGAATTGTCTGCAGCCACGTGCGAAGTACCACGACAATCAGCAAGAATCAGCGCACAGGTATATAATCCGGGCCATGCTTCTCAATTTGAGAATCTCAAGAACAGTACATACTCGCGGCCAAGATTGAATAAGTGGATCGGTTGGCCGGCATTCTTTAATTCGCGCCTGGCGATTGAACTAACCAACAAAAGCTTCTGAAGACTTGTCTAAACAAAATAAGAGCTCATCTCTATTCAGTTGGTGTCTGAAGTTAATCTGCCCTTCGGTTTTAGCGTCGACAAAATCTTACGATCGCAAACAAAATGAATACATTCGTGTTAGACCCAAATGTCGACACTGTGGCCAGTGTCCAACGAATGGTGAGACAATATCAGAAACGCCAATACAAGGACCGACAGTTCAAGGGCACAGAGGATGACTGGAAGAAGAAGTTAGAACAGTCCGCCACTGTATATGTAGGAAACTTGTCCTGTTACACCAACGAATACCAGCTTTACGAACTATTTTCTAGATGCGGCAGTATACGCCGAATTATCATGGGCTTAGACAAGATCAAGAAAACTCCATGTGGCTTTTGTTTCATAGAATATGACCATCGGGACTCGGCCAGGAAGTCAATTAACTTTCTCAATAGAACTCACCTGGATGGTCGAGAGATTCAGATTGATATAGATGCCGGTTTCGAGGAAGGACGTCAATTTGGTAGAGGCGCTCATGGTGGTCAAATCAGTGACGAACGTCGTCGCGAACTCGGCGGCTCTCTTGGCGGTTACGGTCGGAGAGGAGGAGGACCCAGGGCCGGATCACCTATTCTCACTCGTTCCATAACAGTCATCGCCTGTCTTACAATGATCTCAATTCTCTTGATTGCCTATCAGCCATCTCCGGTCAGCTCCGACATAATCTTTCGTCCATATAACAGAGCTCAATACCTCAATCCCACCTACATCAGACAGGCTCAAATCAGCGATAACCGGGCTCAATTCGAAAAGACCTTTGCTCAAGTGCTAGTTAATATAATGAAAGCGGCAAAACCGACATTATTGAAAGCTTTCATACAGGCCACCCTCGCTGATAAACAGCTAAAAGATATCGCCATAGGGATGTTTTTTAATAACACCAACACCGACGACGGTGACAGTTGAGTCAAATACGCCACACCATAGAGGACGGTAATAAAGCGATTCCATGCACGTACAATCAGGTGAACAAAGACTACAATGAGAGTCGGTCATAAAACGTTTTTAAATTCTTTATTCTCAGTATCAAAAAGCTTTCTTATCATTACAATAAGAATGAGGGTCAGTTTTAACACCATTCTGTCCAGGTTTATGGCAGAAAGTCGGTTTTAAGTCCTGTAATCTAGCCTCTCGCCATGAAGGACAAATGTCAATGTCCCGGCGTGGACTAAACCACTCAAAAAACAATGAGAGCAAGTGGTTAGGTATCAGTATGAATACTATAAAAAGGAGAGGCCACAATGTGGAAAAATTAGTGAAGGAATTGGATTGCTGGTAGCGCTTGATTCGATCCTTCAGGTTGAGAACTGGCTCTTGCATAACTGAGGTGTAGACTCTTTCAGTTTGACGCGCGACATCTCTCCACGAGTAACTTCTCTCTATAATTTGATGCGCCTCTATCGGCGATACAAACTTATTTGCCTTTAAATCGTCTAAGGCAAGCTGAACTCCAGCAATTAAGCTGTCTACGCTAGGCTCGGTCAACTTGATTAGTTTCGGTGGGAGCACTTCCGGCAATCCACCCACGTTTGTACTGACCACTTGTAATCCGCAAGAGGCAGCCTCAACAACAGCCATACAGAAAGCCTCTATCAGGGATGTATTCAAGAATATATCTCCCTTTACAAGGACGTTTCTAACTTGATCGTGAGGGACAGATCCCAAAAGTGTAACCCGGTCATGTAAATGGTGCTGCTTCACAGCTGCCTCTAGCAAGTCTCTCTTGGGACCATCGCCAGCTATAATAAACTGCACTCGCGAGTTGAGTTGGCAAATTTTGGGCAAAACTGCAGCCAGTAGGTCAATTCCTTTTCTGTAGACTAGTCTACTATTAACAACAATTGTAATTTTGTTGGGATTGCGCTGACTTGGGTCCGGAGTGAAAACAAATGTGTCTACTGCATTCGGTATAACTGATATTGGAATCATGTCTTTAGTTCCAACATCGAGCTGTAGAGCCTTGTTTTCTTTTCCAACATGAGATACGCATATAATATGGTTGCATTGCAGCAGGGATAGTTTAACAACTTGATTGTGAATTATGGCGCCGATGTCATTGAAACCAAACAGCGAGTGGTCAGTAAAAACCGTATTTATTCCCAGAGTCTTGGCGTGAAACATGACCTCGTGGGCCATGGGCGAGAAAGCCGAGTGTCCATGAACGATATTGATCTGTTCTCTTATCAGAATTTGTCGAACGTGCGAGAATGTGTTGAACACTAGTGGCCATATTATGTTCTGTTTCGGGTATAACGGAAAGGGTAGATAGTAGACCTTCAAGTTGTTGGGCATGTAACGGATTCCGACGCGACTGCCATAGGCATGAGTTATAACAATAACCTTGTGGCCCAGCTGGACCAAACACTGACTTAGCTGCCAAATATGAGCTTCAACACCGCCTGTATTGGGGTAAAAAAAGTCTGAGGCCATACTGCGTTGGAAGGGGTAGGTGTAGTTTAGGGGTGAATGTTAGAGGCATGTTTCCAATTTTGGACGCAGCTTTGGAAGGACATGTAGGATAAGAATGGTTGATTTGCTCAAAACTCACCATATCCGCATGGCTTAGAAAGTGATTGGTTGCACTGCTTGGGTTTCACTAACAGTTAGGTCAATAATATTTTCACTTAAGATTAAAAACGTTAAAGCAGTTGACTAAATGGTGATTGTGGCGATGGCGGCTGGATAAACCTCACATCTCGATTCTGTATGGAGAGGAGAGGTAAAACGGAGAGGTCTTAGCGAGGCAGTGGTTACATTGGGTTGGCTATGAGCGCCAAGTGAGAGGGTCAAAAGAGGCGTAAAATAAAATATACCGCATGGATAATCTCATCTCTAGCATTATACCAGCTGATACCTGTGCGATAACCGCGCTCGTTGCAACGTGTAGCCCACAGCTCGACCTCACCCAAAGCAATCTGATCGCAGTGCAGAACTTTTTTATGTTGGAGGCAAATCTAGAAAAATTTCTGATCACCCGGAACCACTGCAACGATTGAATCGTTACGATTCATTGTTTGCCCTCCTATTGTCATTGCAATTAAGCGCCAATATTTAGAGCTAAACTGCCACTGTTTGCAAGAGCGCATAGAGTCTCGCTCCTTTAGCTCAACTCGGCTCTCACGTCTCAAGTACCATTGCCCGTCGTTTGAACGAGCACAAGCCAGAGTTGAGTCGCCGGATGCAAGGCCATGACATTAATTGGGCAATGTTACTTTGCGAGGACGATCCACTAAATCCGATAAAGAATCTAGGTAAATTTGGAGTCGATTTATTAGAGTCTCGACAGTAGGTGGGCCCGAGATCGTTAGTTCCCCGGACAAACATTGCACGGCTAACCGCCGGCGCGAATTACAAACAGTTCTATGTACAAATACGAGGTAGCTGCTATCCCTCGATTATATTTGTTCTTGGCTTCAAGAGTTAATTCCATCCAGTTTTCTCTTCAATTTTCACTCCAAAGCTAACTCCTTCAGTTCGCGTATATAGTCAATAACATAGTTTATGATTTCCAGCTTAGATAGTTCCCTTTCGCGCGGCATGATCGGAACCATCTCCTGCAATTTAGCCAACAGAGCTGATTCGCAATGCTTTTGCATAAAATTTGTTTCATCTGAAGCTTGTAGAAGTGTCATGTTGATTAACATTTGGCTACAGAGATCTGGTTTGGTGGTGATGGCGACTTGTCGACCGCAGTTGACCAGTTAGTTATCCAAAAGTTCCAGCATGTGTTGGACTAGCTTGTGGTGACTGTTGATTGCCTACGCTCAAATGTTTTAGAGTATATAGCAAACTCCCTGTCGATATATACGAGTGCGCTTGCAAGGCGCATCCATGGACGCGCATTGGTACCTACTATTTTTATACCTTCCTTTCCCCTTAATTTTCCACCAATCGAACCAACTGCCTTCCCCCTCTCTGGCAAGACTTGTCTTGCCAAAATTTGTGCAAAATACACTTGTTTCGTGAACACAGTTTGATCAGCTGTGGTTGCGCGATCATGTTGAGCTCGCGGCCTGTAAGCTATCATGAACGCATAGACAACAATCTAGACTCGTCTAGACCCTTTGGGCTGGTTGATAAAGTTGTCCACCACTCGTGGGCCACGGGTTCACCTAGCAGGCGAGGCAACACGAGCTGCCCATTCTAGGGGCAGTCTTGTGTTGATGCCAAATTTTGGTCCAAGCGCATGGATCCAAAATGAGACGCGGATTTGTGGCGCCAAGCAGCCTTGCTGAATTTGTGGCCTACGTTAGCCAACGATATCATGGGGCAAGAGTCTACACATCTAACTAAACACACAAGCTGGCGTTGAATCAGTAGCCGCGCTGGCAGCTGGCTCTCGTCGTCAACCATTTGTTGCTTATGCCAGCCAACTTGGGCAACAAGTCGCTTGCTCTAAGGTCTAACCCATATTGGCTTACGATTAGACTATTTGTAAATGGCTCGTAACCAACTCGCAGTTTTGCCTTAATCTTGAAGCGGAACATAAGCAAACGATGTACCGCTAAACACACAATAAGACTTGACGTAAATCAATAAACGCTTTGATCGCCTTAGGATCGAGAGGCAAAGCCGATAGTACCCATGATAGTGCGAGAATAATCTAGATTAAGCTCAACATTTTGTTCACAATTGACAAAGCTTTCTGGCTGACTAACTAGCTTGCAACCATAATCTCTTGTTGCCCAATCCTGATCGGCCGACGACAATAAGCAGCTTTAAGCACCTGCTTGCGATTTAAGCCCCAGCCAGCGAATAACCTTGAAGCGCCAACACCACCAACGAGCCGGTCAATTAGGCGCTCGATTCGGGCCTCAAACTCGCTGTCACGCCCACCCACTGGAGCAGCTTTCATCTCCAGTCGGTCCCTGGCAAACCTCTTCCGTCGCCTGCGACCACTCGGCGCCCGAGTTGTTATCTGGGATAGATTATACACTGGAACCAGCTGCTGAGTGCGGTAGCCACCATTGTTGTTAAATAGTGACGAGGCTCCTATTGCAAGCAATGGTATTGAGAGCAACATATTTGAGATTATGAGAAATCCCATGAGCATAGTCAAGCCGCCGCCAACAATTGGCCACAAGTACTTGCCGTGTCCTTTCTTTTCTTTACTATGGATATGGACCACCTGATGAGATTGGCTTCCATCATGAAAGTCGCTTGAATCAACCGAGCTTGAGCTAGTCATGGGACCAAACATTGGCGACACGTATGAGACATCAAACAATTGCCGATGCTTTGATGAATGTCTATCTCTCGGCCGAGCTGGCCTCCTTGGTTTGTGGTTGCGCTGCTGGTGCATGATTGCCGTCGGTGTTGGCACAACATCGTCCGAGTCTTGACTTGCGGCCGGAAACCAGTCGGTACCCGTTTGATGCGGGCTAAAATCTATAGCTGGCTCACCTGGTTCACTATAAAAGGTGGAATAATATGCCGGGACTCGGCTGTGGTGCTTAGATTTTGGCTGCAACTCAGTAGGGCTATCGAACTCGCTTGGATCCTTCTTTAGTGCGCTCGTTTCATAGCCTACTGAAGGGCTTACGAGTCGCTGGCGTTTATAATAGTTTGCAAATTTTGCATTGTCGTATGGGTATGATACAATTGGCTTTGAGTTTTGATATACTTGCAGTTGAGGGCCTCTATTGTCGTTCAGCGATTGCTCGTCATCTAATGAGTTTGTTGGCTCCTCTCGCGAATTGAACTTGACCAACTGAGGGTAGCTGACCGTGGTTGTTGACATCAATTCATCAGACTTAAACTTCACAGAATCGTCAGCATAGAGTGAGCTCTTTAGCGTATCGTATCTGCCAAAACTCGAATCATTTTGATTTGAACCATTAGACCAGACACCCTTAGGCTTCAGAGCCATGCCCAGGTAAGTGGGGCCTAGCGTTCGCTCTTCAGTTCTCTTCAATGGTTCCACAATCTCGCTAACTTTTTTCACAGGTTTGCCGGAGTTTGAGCTCCGTTCGATTGGTCTACGAGCGCGACCAAGTAAGGATAAGAGCTTGTTTTGTACGACGAGATTCTCTTCAAGCTCTTTTTGCGCTTGATTCAGCGATACTCGTGAAGATCCCTCATTTGTTTCTCTAGCTTCGGTTGATCTATGGCTCTCGTTGCTATAATTCTCATCGTCGAATACAGTCTGGGTGTACGGTTGACTGTAGTTGAGCAGATCGAGATTGAAACTGGCAATTTGAGGAAAAATTGGCGCTTTTGTTGGATACAAAGACCCGGATAGCGCACTTTGTCTCAAATCCTGATGAATCGTCTCTTCAACGTAGGCAGGTGACCACTTTGGATCCTGCTGCTGCGACTCCTCCTTCGATTGTTTGGAACTTGTTATTTGTTGCCTCGAACCGGTAAAGATTTGATCAGATGGCGTGAACAGGTTATGACCTGTGATATACTGGTTATAAAAATCTTGATTTGTTTTGTATCCGTCAAACCTATCGAGAGAATCTTGCAACTGTTGCTTCGAGCGACGGTAGTTACTGACTTCCGGTACTGCTTCATTCGGATCCATTCGATGATTTTTAGGCACCGGTTGCGAGCTCTTGAGGGTGCTGGACATGTTTATTTGACCTAAGCCACTCGTTTCAGCTAAAGAAAGCAGCTCCATCATTATTATCATAGATTTCAAAGCTACGCACAATATAAAACCTGAGGCACGATAATTTAACGACATTCTGATATGACTGGCTGATATACAAGAGAGGTAACAAAAAACTGATCACACCGGAAGGAGGTATTAGTTAATTTACGCGGGCATTTTAATGTTTTGCTTATGATAATGAAAACTCGCGGCATTGCTGAGCTAGCTGCGAATTTCTTCGTAGCAACTCCTCGCTAAGGAACTATCCGGGAAAATTTTGGGTTTCAAAAGCCAATGTACGACTATGAGATCAAAAGGTGAGGGGGGACTGATCGGGGCTGTGTCTGGCCAACATGACATTGCGTTTCCAAAGTTGATTGTGCAGTTTTCAAGCGGAAGCAACAGAGCGTACACGACAGGTACGACGAAGTGGAGCACAATTTCATTGCCAACCTCGTTGCGAGCACGCCCATCCGTCAAGGATAATCTCTTGAGATGACTACTAGACTATCTATTTAACAAGACAAATTCTCCTTTCAAGTTGCTGAAAGTCGGTTTGGTTGCCGATTCTTTGGAATGTTTGTGTATCAAGTTCAAGACACTGAATGTGCTGAAATAGCACACCCAATTCATCATTGGCAAGAAGCTGAGCGACGGAGGTTCTCTACTTTGGTGTTACGCAATTGTTGACCTTAATTCCCGGAGACTTCCAACAGTCAGGCAGCTTCGATTTTGTTCGGGTGGGTTTGGTGCAATTTTTAGGCTCGATTCTTTCAGATTGTTCGAAAAGATAGTCGTCTAACCTCTTGGTCATTGAGGGAACACTATGTTCAATCGAATTGTCGTTAATTTCTCCGTGTCTTGTGCTTAACCTTGAGACGAAGTTAACTATTTGAGACTCTATGGATTCGATGAACTGCCTTATCTCTGGCTGAACCTTCAAACAGTAGGGCGGGTTCTGGTAATTTCCAATCTCAGCAACTAAACCAGCCCTGATTCGTTGCTTGGTGAAGTTGATCATCTTTGGCGTAGGTGTCAACGGTGGCTGTTGCTGCTGCTGGACCAAGGTATTGGTTGAATTACTATGACTCATGGAGCCATTACTAGCAAGATTATAACAACTATTATTGTTACTGCCGACAGGATTTTGTTGATTGCTATGACCAATGCTGATAGGAATTGATCTTGTGGTACTACAACCGCCAAAAAATTGATTTTGTATGGTGGATGTTGCGCTAGGCAGATTTGATGCGCGTAACAAGGGAGTTCTAGGTGATATGGGCGTAGCTGGTGAGTTTGAGAAAGACGAATGGAACTCGTCGTTGCTCAAGGTCGGTGAAGTTGTGTCCACTTCATCGATGAAAGTCTTGTTGCCTTCCTTAGCATGTATGAGTTTTGTTTGGTATGAGCCCAAGTAAGGTATACAGGGTGGATTGCAGTGTCTCAGCTCTCTCTGGAGTTTCTTTTGGTGATCCTCATTCAGCTCTCTATAATCGTCCATAACCTTCATGGTTGTATTGGTCAAAGTTTTTCTAGTGTGCGAAAGTCGAACAATCGGAGCGGATTCAATGGCACTTCCTATGCTTAAGAGTCCTGTAAAGTTGTTCAATTCTCTGAGCACTCCCATAATTTCGATTGATCTATTATAAATGGCTGATCTCTTCTCAAAGTCCTCCACTTCAACAATGCACTTTCTTATCCAATAGCTCAACAGTGTGAAATGCCTGGTCATCCGACTTAGATTAGGCGACGTTTCGTATTTATCCTCTTTCCGAGTTCTCAACCCCAAGTCGCGAACGTTTATCAACTCTGATGGTTTTATAGCCCGAAAAAGATCAAACTCAATCAAAGTCAGTTGCCTAGCAAACTCAACTGGATGTAATGTTAAAATATCGAATTTTTCGGGTTCGCCTGCTTTTGCTGTCCACCAAAGAATCGGTGGAGGCTCCTTGGATAACATGAATTCGAATTCATCTCTTTGGCTAATCTTCTTTTGTTCAATAGATTTCTTGATCGAAACTATGACCGATCTAAAGACCTTGTCGTTATTGTATACCTCGTCTAAAAACGAATGCAACTTATTGAGTAATGTTGGATGGCGCTCATAATCGTAATAATGATTCTTTATCCACGACTTCAGTACGTTAATTACTCGCATTTTGACTGGCTTAGAATATTCTTGTCTGAATCGTTTGAGATAATGTTTGTAAGAAGTACGATCAATTTCAGGCAAATCATCCGGTGAACCATTGAAATTTGGGTAGACAACGGAGAGAGGTGGGTCTGGTATCTTGAACCTCTCGATTAGCAGGTCGAGCAACTCCTCAGGATCAGATATGAATGATCTATATGTCGTGAGGAAAGAATCTACAATGTTCGGCTGGTACTTATGATAAGTAAGCCTCTCGACTAATTTGATTAAGGTTGCGCACCTTATCACAGGTATTTGCTCGCTATCGTTGCGCAAGGATTTGTCTAAATCTTTGCCACATATGGTTCGATGATTTTGGAAATCTTCGAATTGAATGTTGTCTTTTGAATCTGGCTCACTAAATCTGTATATGCTTGGAGGGGGCATGAAGGGTAAAGGTTTGTTTCTCTCGTGCTGTAATTCAGCATCGAGCCTCTTCTCTAGAGTGGTGCGAATATTCTCGGCTTGCTTCAAATCTAGTGGCTCTATTTCTCTTTGATCCAAGCTTGTTTCTAATAAATCTTCGATTGCTCTTTTAGTCTTGATCAAGATGGAAATCGTTTCTTTTAGGGCAAGCTCGTCGTCGCGATTGCTGTGTTTCTTGCTGAGCTCGTAAAGATCACTTATATTCTTGAAATATTCAAAGAATTGTATGATTGTGTTCAGTAAATAATTGGGGAGCAAGTGTTTTACCGCCAAATCAAATGATTGCCCTGCTGTGCGGATAGATGTCATGATGGATTCATTGGAGACAATATTGAAGTAGGCTTGTTTCCAGGGTTCATCAGGTGACAGACGACGGAAGGCGAAGTTGAAGTAAGCATCAAACTCTTCCGCTTGAGCGAGATCGAATATTTCGGATCCAACATAAGGAATTTCATCCTCCTGTCCGATGGACTCTAAGGCATCTTCTAGAGCTGTGAGCAACAGGATAGATAGCTCTAGCAAATCCTCTATGTTGCAAAATAGAATCTCAACCTCCCGCTTGATTTGAGGGAGTTCATCTAATTGAGCTTTAAAAACCTTAATTATGAGCTTGAGTCCACGAATGAAAGAATTTTCTGAATCAACCATATTCCTCACTTTCTGTTTATAGCTTATAGTTGACATCTGATGATTATGTTGGTGATGGTGGCTAACTTTGTCGGCACCGCCGACGTGGGCAAGAATAGGATGGTTCTCGATGATAAATAAACTCTTATCGTCACTTAGAAACATATCTAAAAGTTCCTTGTCAGCATGCATGGCAGTTCGTATGTCATTCCGACTTATTATGATGCCTTTCTGTCTCCTAACAAAATCACATGCCAAATTAAGAACATCATTAATGATGAACTTGATGAAGGCCATCTTGAATTTTGAGACCTCAGTCTCTCCTTTGCTCCCAGCTACGCCGTCCCTGACCAAGTTGCTAACTTTGGCCATGGCAAACGTGGTAATATTATGGAGGGCACCAGTAAATGAAGCTCCAGATGAGGAGGAGTGATGGCGAACTTTGTGATTTTTATGGACATCTTTTGGTGGTTTCTTGGCTTCCCTTATGGCCAAATCAACCAACTTTGATTGAGGATACAATTTCCTCAGGCGATCTTCGACTTCTTCTATCGTTTGGTATGGCTGAAGCAGCTCTAGTAGCTTGTCGCGTAGTTCCTCTATATATTGTGGCGCGTCGACAGGGTCGAGATCTAGAGTATCATTGTGCGAGTTATTGTTATGGTCGGCCATCGCTCTCATCAAACTTTGGAACGCTAACGCGTGTTTTAGTGGGATATTTTGGGCTCAGAGTGGCCCAGGTTCTTACTTGCTGGATGAGTATGCTACAGGCTTAGTGGGTATGTTGAGCCCATTTATTGTCGATGGATCCGATAGGCTGACGACATGTTGTAATGTTTGAATATTGAGCTGTTCGTTCGGTAGCTGCTGTGGCTAGAGTCATGATCCTGAACTGTCAGACAAACAGAGCGAGAGAGCTGAATGATGGGATGAGTCTACGTTCCAAGCTTTTCAAGAATAGTTTATACTCATGACTGAAATAAATAAAGATCCTGCGGATTGCTGAGGGTATTTGGAATAGCGAAAAGGCGATGGCACTGTTTATCAATTCGAAATGTATTTGGTTTTGGCTTATTTATTCTCGAACCCGCGGTTAAGGGCGAAGAAATGAACATTACTGAACGACAAACGGAGGTAACGGAGTTCCCAGTAGAAATGAAAATCCACGAGTTTCAGCGGCACTGTCGCCTTGGATGCTATGCGCGTGAATTCCACCGATGATGAGTGGTCATTTTATTTGGCTTCTCGTCGAAAGAGTTCCGCTAGGGGCGAAAACAAAGAGATACTCAATTAGAAACGACAGCGGACTAGGCCTTCGCATTCGAGCCGGATCAGGTGAGGCCTTAGTGGGCTTTGCATGAAAGTTCTCAACAGCAACCATCGATGCTTGATTAGTAACACCGATCATTTGAGAATCATCACCTGTATCATCATAGATGATGCTATACTTCGATTTCATTTATTTTCAAGTCCGTACAATCGCCGATCAGCGTCGATGACGATTTTCGCCGAATCCGGACAACGACAGATAGCTAAACTAAGTCTCTCCATGTAAGTCGTTCAACGATAGTATGCACTCGGGACATTTTCACTAGACAACTTCTGCGTGTCGAGCGGCCATCTGCTTGCAATCCTCCGAGAGCTATTTGTAGAGACAGATCCGTCTGTAAATGAAAAGGGGTCGTCGGGCGTGTGGGGCAGATAGAGGTAGAGAGTGGATGGCGGCGAGGCGAGGAATACCAGGAATTGAAAAAGATGATCAGGCAAGGAAGCCGGGCGGCCTAGCTCGCGGGTTCGAGCATCATCATCCACTCAGATTGTGTTCCGTGTTGCCGGTTTACTCATGTTTTTGGCTTCGCTACGCTCGTTGAGCCAAAAAGAAAACAGTGTGGCCGTCTAATCAAATGGTTACATGGGCTTTGGAGGAAATGGAGAGATCAGCATTTCCTAAGAAGTGTTTCGTTGAGCCGAGAGTCGGGATGAACTTTGTGTTTAGATCGGTCGAGATTCGTCAGTCCTGATTTCGTCAGTGCAAATTGAACGGATGAGAAGGAGAGCGGCCAACTGACTGGCAGACAGGCGGCGGGCGGGCAGATAGGCAAAGCGAGGTCCGGTGCTCAGTGTTCATCGATGGCGGGGGACAAAAGCCTTGCATCTGTGCCCGCCTAGCGCCTTGCTGGTGGGGGTGGAAGAGCCGGCGTTGTAGCGCGCACACACACAAACACACAGAAAGCCGCGCGGTCGGAAAATCCACGCCGGTTCAACAAGATTGTTCAACAAAATTGTTGTTGTTTTCGGTTTGGAAGGCGAAACACACTAGCGTGAATAACAAAACAAGCCAATGTGTTTGACTTTTTCTCAATGGGTACTGTTACCAAAGCTATCAACAATCATTACATTAGTAATTTTACCTATTTCACTCGAAAAGTCTACCACATTTATTATCACTAATAGCTAAATTAGCTTGAGAGAGTCTTATTTTCAAAGCCAACTGCGAGACGAAAAACTTTCGTCGAGTTACCTTTTGGCGCAATATTGTAACAGTGCTAATTTGATGTATTATACGGAAGAGGAAGCGAAGCAACAAAAAGTAATAACAAATGGATAAGAAAGACAATAAAGTCAACGGGGTCTACATACCCCGTTCAGTGAATGCTGAATTTCGCGACACAATAACCGACATCAGCTACGATCATTTTGGTCATAGATTAGCATTATCCTCTACCGACCATACAATTCAAATCTGGGATTTAAGCCAAGATGGGACCTACCAATTAACTTCAAAATTTCGCTCACATTCTGGCAGCGTCTGGAAAGTCACTTGGGCCCATCCAGAGTTCGGCCAAATTTTAGCCACTTGCTCATTAGACAGGACAGCCATTATCTGGGAGGAAGTTCTAGATGCCACAATTGACACTAAAAGATCCTCAAATCAAACCTCACATTGGGCTAAAAGGGCCACTTTAGTGGATAGCCGAACTTCCTTAACAGATATTAGATTTGCACCTAAACACCTAGGCCTTATGTTAGTTACTTGTGCAACTGATGGTCATGTTAGGATTTATGAAGCTCCAGATATAACAAACTTAAGCCATTGGTCATTGAAAGATGAATTTAATTGCAAAATGGCCTGTTCCTCAATCACATGGAATCAATCTCGAATTCATGCTCCAATGTTGGCTGTTGGAAGCGATGATGCCAACAATCCTTCACCGAAAGTTCTCATCTATGAATATAATGATCACTTAAGGAGATGGATCAAGGCTGATGCGGTCGCAAGCGCAATGGATCCCGTTCATGACCTTTCATTCGCACCCTATATTGGCCGCTCTTATCATCTTTTAGGTATAGCGTCTAAAAATGTCCAAATAGTTACGATTAAGCCCTCACAAACCACAAATACCGCTGCCGTCTCATTGTCGTCAATGCACTTGCAATCAGACGTTTTACATCATCAAACATCAGCTGCCACATTGATGTCTCAACCGCCAAAATTTGACATCAAGACTGTTGCGCAGTTTGACGATCATCTTAGTCAAGTTTGGCGGGTATCTTGGAATATTACTGGCACAATATTAGCTTCATCAGGCGATGACGGGACAGTTAGGATGTGGAAATCAAATTATCTGGATAATTGGAAACCATTAGGTGTGCTCAATGATAATGTTAGCGCTCAAGACACAAATCAGGCAGCTGATTTAGATCGGGACGAGTGATCTTCGCTTTAAATTTTGCAAACTCCATCCTTCTTCTCCGCGAGCAAAACCAAGAAGAGTTTAAAACTTGAACGGAATATTTACAGCTCCCTTAACGTTTGGCTTATTCAAGGGCGAAGTAGAATTATTTTGAGTTGAATTCTTTAAACCAGGCAAATCTATTCGCATCAACTTGTTTGTCTTTTTATCAACCACGAAGCTGGGGTTTCTGACTTTTGTTACGGCTGGAGGGGCTTGAAGGGTTTTCGTTATTTTATCAGACTTGTTGCTTTTCGTTCTGCTCCTACTTCTGCTTCTACTTTCACTGTCACTCGTTGGACTTCCAGACATGAGCATCAAATCTGTGTGACGCTTTGCCTCCTCTTGCTCTATCCGGTCGAGAGCCATCTTTTTGACAGCCACCTCTTCCGGCGCATTCATGCCAACGAAATTGGAAACTGGCGATCTTGGCGACGGGGGAGCCATGTGAGCGCTAAATGTGCCCTCTCCCGTCTGGATACTACTATCAGCAACAGGACTTGTGGTACTTAGCTTCCTGAATTCGTAAGGCGTTGGACTTTCGACGGAACTTTTATCCGTCCTCCTTCTAACGAGAACTTGTGAGAATAACCTGCGTCTATGGGTATGGGTGCAGCAGTAATAGATTGAGAAAATGAAACTGGTGCAAAATATGAAAAAGAGAAGGACTAGCATTGCCAGCGATATTCCAAGTCTGATATAAAGTATATCTGGATTCTCTCGACATATTGGCGGCAAGGTGGTTGATTCGTTAGTCGAGTTTATAGGGTTGATTTGGTTAGAGTTCGTGTCAATCGGTCTAGTAGTATTTGAGACTTGGAGGCTTGTGGAGTTGAGGGTTGAGTTCAAAGCAACTGGCTCTGTGGAAGTTGCAATGGAGTCGATAATGGTGGATAATGCTGAGTAGGAAACATTTAAGATCACAAGCGTTGGACTCGTTTTCGGAAATGGTGTAGTTTGATTGGGAGAGGACATTATGTCCACCAGATGAAGTGGAGCTCAGAGAGAAGAAGTTTAGACTCTAAACTCTAGAGTCCGATTGATGTACGACAATTGCCAATTGAAGAGACTCAGACGATTATGTTGCGCAAAAATGTGATCACACTCATAATTGTCAACCCCGTCGTCTGCTAGGGCCAAGACTCGAACAAACATGATTCGTGCTTGTTGAAATCAAAAAGCTCCCTCTTTTGTGATTGTAAAAGTCGATTTTGTTTTTATATATTTTTTGGTTGGCAATGTTCACCTGTACACTCCTAGAGGACAAGAGAGGAAAGGTGTAGCATTGTATAATGTGGTGATATGCCCAATAACTTTGCCACTAATACGCCTCTTGAACTTGCTGCGTGTTCCTGAAAGAGGATTGACTCTGTTGAAAGCTCGCCGGCCTGTTCACTGAGGAAGAGGAGATCTCTGTCCTCTTGTAGGAGCTCTGCGCCTGGGCTGGTCCTGGTTCCGGCTGAGAGCTGCCCATATAAGCGTTGGAGCTATAGTACTGGCTCGATTTGCCGCACTCAACCGAGTACCAGTAGTCGCAATGGAGGATGCGCTGATTGAAGACTGTGCCTGGCCCACATAGGAAGGAGTCTTTGCGACCATTGTAGCAGACGTGATAAGCTTGGCAGCCAGTCTCTTCGTCGGCGTACATTCCGTAGTCGTAGGGTAGACCTTCGCAAGAGAAGCTAGTCTTTGGCACTCGTGCATAGTTTGGAAAATCAATGCCAGGTTTGCCGTTCACAGAGCCTGCGTGTAAGTTGTTATGAGAGCGCAAGAGTTAGCTTAGGTTGCTTGGCTAGAGTCGATTCTAGACAGCAAATAGTGTGGCGACTTACCGTAAGATGCAGGCTCTGCGTCAGCCTCGGCCTGATCCTGTGTTTGCTCGTAGGATGAGGATGAAATCGACTGCTGATAAACTGGCTGACGCACTTCACTTTGCTGCCGGTTCACATAAGTTTGCTGGGTTCTGCGCTGGTTCACCGGCGCAACCAAAGAAACCTGGCGCTGCTGGTTCACGGAAGAAGTTTGGTAGCCTCCATAGACTGAATTTGGGTTTGAACCGCTGAATTGTTGTTGGAAAGAGTTTGCAATGGTCTTTTGTGCTTCACTCAGATGAATACAAAGCGGCACCACCAGCGCCAAAACAACGGCGCCAAACGCAATTGGCTTGAAAGAATTCATCTTCAACACCTTGATCTCCAATTCAGTACTTTTTGCCCTCAATTCTAAAAAACTATAAACTCGTACTGTCTGCTGCTCGTGTTCCTTTGTCCCTGTCTATGACGATGCAACAAGTGCACTGCTCAAATCAAACTAGCTCCTTCTGTCCGTCGTGTGTAGCAGCTTAAAATTTGATTCAAGTTCAGAGAGTGGACCAAAATCAAGCTCAACAAAGCAGGTGAGCTACCTGCCCTCAGTGGCTTTAAACCACACCCGTCAAGCCAATCGCTCTTCCCGGAACAGCGAGTTCTCTCGCTTCATGACGAAGCTGGTTGGCGAGGCGCCAAGCTGGCACGCACAAAGCCACTTGTTGGTGGGCCGCGTTGAATGGTGGACAACGCAGTCCACCATTCAACAGGTTGGAGAGAAAACCAACCGATCCCGCCCAATTTCGCCTTAGAGTCTAACTCTCTGTCCTTTCACTTTCACTTTCTTGAACTCTCCCTCTCTGCCCTCTTCACCACCCCCCACCCTCAACCCACCCTCTGTCGGCCGCAACTTGGCGCAAAGGGCTGCAGCCAAGAGCGGCTCGTGAGCGATAATTTGCATGCTAATAGATGGGATCTCGCCAGCTCGCTCTCCCTCGCTAACTAATTCAACTCTCCTTGTGTCGCTTCCATCAGCGGAGCCATTGTCTTTCCGCCACCATTTCCTATCCACCCGACTCTCTGGCTTGAAGTTTTAAAAATCCCCCGACAAATCTAAACGAGTTCTCGCTCGTCAAGCTAACTTGCACAGGTATTAACCTTTTGAGCCCAGTTTGCCTGCAATCAGTTGCGATTACACAATTCTGTTCCTGGAACTCGTGTGAGGCTTGTAATTGCTTGCTCTCAGAGTTGATATAGTTGGAGCCAGATTTCAGGTATCAAGCGGTGAAGTTTTCAGGCTCCACTTCACGCGTTTTCTGCCTTCAAAAGTCTGGAGGTCTGATAGGCCACTCGCATTCGTCGGCCGGCGTCAGAGACACTTGGGCTCTAATTTGGATTTGAAGCCGTCTGGCCCAGAGGAGATCGGCGCTTGGGTGATGGGCGGCTTGAGTGGGAGTTTGTTGCATAAACTTCGCGCAGGCAAACGTTGAAACTCGCCCAAAACCAGCCTCGCTCGCTACCTCCAAGCTCTGGGGGAGCTCATTCATTTCGACCTCAAAGCTTGTGATGGATGCAAAGGTTGGGCAGCGGCGGCCTTAGTTAGCTCGAGCGTTGAAACTATTGCACCAATTCTGCTCACCTCGAGTCTTCTCCAATGTACAATTTCAGATCAACTCGAGAAAGTGGCCATTGGAAGTACAAAAGGTGTCAAGGTTTGTCTGGTTTGTTTTGGGCAAAGCTGGAGAAAGCTTAACTGGCCAGCTGACCTCCGTCATGAAGCCCTGATCTGAGGGTGTGTTGATTGATCTAAACGTTTGAGTTTGCAATCGACCAGAGATGAGCGTGTTCAAGCCCCCTGGCTGATGGGCTCTTTGCTCGTTCGCAGGTAAGAGCCTGCGTACCTGCCCATTTTGAGTTTCAAAGGTTGATCGGGCATCTGATTGCTTTGGTCCACCTCGCCCCTTCATCTCGGACTAGATGCGCCAAGGGGTTGTTAGTTTTGTGTTGAGAAATACCGAGTTGAGCGAGAGAGAGGCCGAGTTTGTGGGGCCAGTTCGAGTTCCATTCTATTGTGAGTCAGCAGCCAGATGTCTAGCAAGCTTGGTGGCCACAACAATCAAGCACTTGTTGTTTGTCCGTGCGCTTGTTTCTTGTCTTGTCTCGAAAAGCAGACCCTTGAATTAAATTGCAGGTTCAAACTCTCTGGCTCGCAAAATCTAATTTAGTCGCGTTAAATTGTTTGCGCGCTAAGGATAAAGCCAGAGCTCGCCCGCCAGCTAAGCCGCCTGTTCCAACAGCAGACGGCGCCGAGCTACTCAAGGATTCCTTTAATTAAAACAGCCTAATCGCCTCTAAACATTCTCTTGCCTCTCAGCCGGCCAGACTCTTCGGAAGGTCATTTTGTGGGTGATTGTTCATTTATTTAATGGTCTGAATTTGCATGATGACCCAGCTTGACCGCTCAGGCCGCCATTTGTTTGAGAGCGCGAGAGATCCCACCCTTTGCGAGTAAACTTGTGCACGACTTTCGGGCTCGAAGGGGTCGCACGAATGGGACTCGTGGAGGTGAATTGCTAACTAAATACGTTCTATGTGGACATCACTGGCATATCGCACAGACAAACGTCTTTTTTACCCGAAACAGAGTTGGCCTCGAGGCTCAGGAGCTACAAAAGCTTGATTCTAAATCAATAAGGCGCAGACGAATCAACACTATTTGAGCTAGTAGAGGTGTCCTGTCTACGAGAGAAACTCGTCCGATCGGTGGCCTTCGACTGCGGCAAAGAGGATTGCCCTCTGCTGTCTGACAGGCCACTCAGAAAGTAACTCGAAGAGCCGACAATGGATTTGTCGATGTTTCTTGGCCAGAAATTTGCGCAAACTAACCTGTTGGAAGCAGAACCTTGAGTTAATAAGCAGCACAAAGGCAAGCTAGAGAGCGCCTTTGATGTTCGATTAGGAGGGATATTTCGCTCACCTTAGCCGAGCAATGTGTCAGAGGTCGGCATGCCTGATGGTTGCATTCCGCCCTCCGCATCTTGCTGTAAGTGTGCTGCACAAACGAGAGACTCGTATGGACCAACCTAATCTGCCACGTAGAGATCCTATCAAAGGTAGAGGGTTTGGACAAACTATGTTGGGTTCATGCAAATGCAATGGCTGCGCCGATACGAAGAGGACTGAGCCAGTGCAGCGGCTGGTTAGAGCGGACGCATCTGGGAGCCATCGAAGAATGCGACTGTCGCAAATGTGACGCATAGGCTCGGCTAAAAGTTGGCTTTTGTTAGCTCTTCTCGTGCGAGTTGGACACAAGCCTTTGCTTGTATCTCACTCAGGCGCAAGAGTGGCCGAGATTTGGCTTAGCTTTGGCCTCCGGCGAGAGGCTCTCGCTCGCAGCCGGCTGCTCGCCAAACAAGACGGACCACTTGGCTCCATGAGCGCGAGTTAGCGGCTGCTGCAACAACAACATTAAGAGCAACGACATGGTCCTCGTAATTATCATCACAAATTCCCTCCTCTCCGCCAGCTCAAACAGATGCTTCTTGCGACTGGAGCATCTGATTGCGAGCTCGAACAGTTTGGAACACAAACATTAGCGGCCAATGTAGGCGGCTCGCATGGGTGGCGCAAAAATTATCACAACACGGGATGAGCTTTGCGCCAGAAGACAATGGCAGCGCCACGGGCGGACATGGAGGCGCACTGGCCACTTAGGGCTAAAGGCGCAAATGGATCGAGTTGATAGCCACTAGGTGTTTGCTTCCCGCTCATTAAGCAGCCAGCTTATTATATTGCGCGCGCAACTCCATCCGCCAGTGGCCTCCCCTTCCTGGTTGGCTCGGCTCGGCTCGGCTCGGCTCAGTTCAGTTCGGATGGCTACAAGCTGCACGGATGGAGCTCGCGGCCATGCAACATTCATCATTGGCCTCCCATAGAGTTCCAAGCCCGGCCGGCGCGATAATGTTTCAAGTGGCGCGAGCAGGCAAACGTTTGCGCCCAAAACAGGCGCTCGCCCGCCCCTCAGACGGGCTCCTCCCACAGAGCGCGCGGCCCCAAGCCACAAAGCCAATCGGCCGCTTGTCATTAGCATAGGCGGGCTGGACTAGCTAGCGTAAGGGGGGAAGGAAGTTGGAGGGATGCCACTAGATTAAACGGTTTGCGCGAGCTGTTTTGGCTGGAGGGTCCCGATTCGTGGGGGCGCGCCGATGGGCGCTGATTTGGGCCTGATTCTGGGGCGAGCGGGCGCCCGTCAGGTGGCGCCCCAGGGGCCTACAGTTGGCGCGCGTCCACTCGCGCGGCCAGCAGTTCAATTTCTCGGCCTTAATTTCACTCGAGCGGCCGGCTCCAGTCTCGACAGTTTGAGGCTGCTCGGCGCGGCGACAAGATTGATGGACAGAGGAGAGGATTGTAATTAGAAATCGCCGCCAATTGCGGCCGCAGAGATGGGCGCCGGACGGGCGGGCGGCCGCAAGAGGCCGTCTGCGCTGAGCAAGCAGCAGGAGCGGCAGCGGCAAGGGCCACTGCACGGCCACGGCCAGAGCTGCGCCCCCAGGCCAAGACCAGCCTCCTGCCGCCGCCGCTCACCTGAGCCTTGGAGCGGCTCAGGTGAGCGGCGGGAGGGGCGCCGGAAGTGGGAGGGGCCAAGTTCAGCGCCAGTCTTGGGCTCGTTTGCGGGCCGCTTTGGTGCGTCAGCAAAGCCAACTAACTCGCGAACAAATTGGGCCCAGCGAGCGGCCAGCCTGTGGGCCGCACGGCCGCCGGTTTCCGCGCGCCACCTTATGGCGCCAGGCCTGCCGGCCCCAAGTTCATGTGTCAGCCTCGCGCGCTCTATCATTAAGCTCGTCGGCGGCCGATAGGCTGGCACGTTCGCGCTGAACGCAATTCGTTGGCACTGTCGCGGCCAGCTTCGTGTTAAAAATCGATCACCAGCGGCGGCCAAGACTGGGGCCGAGTTGGCCCGCTGGCTCGCCGCCAGGTGACGAACTTAATCTGCGGCCAACAGGCTTTGGCGGCCAGGCTGGCTGGCTGGCTGGCTGGCGCAGGCGAGCTGCAGGCGAGCTGACGACAGGATGAGCGCGGCCTCCTTTCCGCGCACAAGCTCACCCAATGCAGCCGGGCTTGCGCCGTCGCGCGGGCCGCCCCTGGCTCCTGGCTCCCGGCTCGAGCTCGCTCAACCAGTTGGCTCGGCCGGCCAACTGGCCACCGCGAGCTCCTTGAGCGCGGCCGCCGATTTCCGTGCCGCGCGGACTCGTTCGTGTCGAGTCAGTTTCCACTAGTAACGGAGTTGCGCGCCTCGCTCGCCGCCCTGCAGCCAGCCACTGCAGCGGGAGGAGCAACCGGAGCGCCCGGATCCACTCGGAGCCAAATGCGGCCGGCTGGACAACAAGACGGGGCTATAAAATTCAAATATCGGCCGGCTCGAGGCGGCGGCCAGCGCTAGGTGGAGTTGTGGGCGCCTGCGCGGCCGCGACTGGCCGGCGCGCTGAGCTGGCGGCCACGCAGCCGGCTCGCTGAGGCCCGCCGGCCGGCCAGTGTGGCGGCGAGCGAGCGAGCGAGAGCGAGTGTTGCCAGCAGTGAGGAGCGCTGCCCTGTGCTTTGCTGAGCGCGCCTAGGAGACCAGCGCGTGTGTGTGCAGAGCGCCATAGATGCGCTCGCACTGCAAACAATGGCAACAAACAACAGTCTGCTAGCGCAAAGTTGGCCACGAACGAGTCGGCAGCAGGCGCCTCTAGCGCAAAGCTAAACCTCAACGACCCCATAAAAGTGGAGCCAGAAAGAGCGAGCCAGCGAGCGAGATAGAAGCGCGAATTGACGGCCACCGGAAGCGAGCAGCGGAAAGAGGCGATGGCCGCTCGTTTGGGTTGCCGCACTTCAGGGTAGAGCGGCGCGCGGGGTTGCTTCTGAAACAAAGGGGGCCGATTTGCGGTCGGTGGCGAGCGAGCCGGTTAGTCGGAAGTGTGGGCGGTTTTGTGCGCGCGCGAGGGGCTTGCGAACAGGTGAGCAGCATGTTCTTCGGCCGGGCGGCCGCAAGGCAGAGCTCGGTGGACTTTGTGCGCAGTTTCGCGGGCCGGCCGAGCGAGGCCGAGAGTGGGCGCCATGGCCGCGGTCGCCGGCGCCGCCCCGAGTCCGTCGGCGCCGACTCGACCAGCGACCAGCCGCCGGCCGACCGGTCGCCAAGCTGGTCGGCCAGCCAGACGGGCGCCAGACAGCAGCAGCAGCAGCAGCAGCAGCAGCAGCAGCAGGAGAGGCGGCAACAAATAAGCGTCCTGAGAAGCTCAAACCAGAACACCAGCTACGAGCTCCACTACGAGCACCTGGAGCCGACGAGGCAGCAGCAGCAGGCGGGCCCGAGGATGGAGCCGGCCGCTCAGCAGAGGAGTGCCGCCGAGCAGCAGCAGCAGCAAGAGGCGGCCGGCGAGGCTGCCGCGGCCGCCGGTTTGGCCGGCAGGCTCAAGACGCGCGACCTGAGTTACGCCGACGACGGAATTAGGTGAGTAGCGAGACTCCTCCTCGTCCCTTGCGTCCAGATCCGCATCCAGATCCACATCCGCGACTGCGACTGGCCCCAGCGGCCTTGGGCGGCCAGCCAAACTGGCGGCCGGCCTTTCAATTATGCGCCTTGATTAATATCTGCCAGGTGCCCGGACACGCGAATCCTCGATCTGGGCGGCCAATTAAAAGGGGCGCGTGTTTGGCGCCCCCGCCGACCGTCTTTGGCGGCTCGGCCACGAGCTCAGCGCGCCGCCGCCGCCGCCGCCGCCGCACATCCACTTGCCGCCATTCGGGGCGCCCCAAGTGGCCGCGGAACCGGAAGCGGCGAGCTCGCCGCACACTTAGTCGGAACCAACTCAACTCGGGCGGCCCTCTGCGGGCGCAACCTGCAAATTGGCGCCTGACTTCTGCCGCTCGGCCGGCCAAGATGGATTGGCTTTGCCCTTCGAGTGGCAGCGGCGGCGCCCAAATTAACTCGCCCGCTTCAACCTCAGAGGCTTAATGCGGCGGCAAAACATTGTTTATTGTTGCCTGTAACTGTTCAAGCTCAGATTTGCCCCTCTTCAACTCCGACTTGGCCCCTTTGTTTTGCTCGCAACGCAAGACTTGAATTGAACTCAGCGGGCTTATTTGCATTGTCTTCCGGCAGCGACAGCCATGCAACCAGCATCTTGGCCGCCAGCCACTCGAAACGGGAGCGAGAGCGCGCCAAGTGTGTCCTCCTCTGTCGCCAGCATCAGCCTCTTGCGCTCGCTCGCTCGCTCGCTCTCGGGGGAGCCTTTTGCCTCGGCGGCCCTCTGAAAGCGCGTTCAGTTTGCACTTCCAACCGGAGGGGGCCAAGGATTTGACGTTGGTGTCGCCCTCTGCGCTTGTACAAATCTAATGACCAGCGCCAGTGCCAGAGCGACACCAACTTGCAAGCAGTCCGAGCGGACCAACAGACTGGAATGGGGGGCGCCTCCACTTCCAAGCACTCCAGCTCGGCCGATCAAATCAAATTTCGCGCCCACTCGCAAGGGACGATAAATGGGCGCTCACCTGAGAGAGCTCAACCAACTGGCCTTGTTTGCTCGGCTGCACTCTGCCACTTTGGCCCTCTGCTCCTGCCTCTGGCCTTGCTTTCGGTCTCGGTTTTGGTTTCGGTTTTGAGTCTCTAGTTTTAGTTTTAGTTTTAGTTTTAGTCCTCAAAAACTGTCCAACTGTATGAGGCGGCGGCCGCAGCCAGGCGCACCGAGTTGCGGCCACCTGAGCCACTGCGCGATCGCGCTCGATCAGCTAATTTGGACTCCCCAAGGTGAAACCTTTAACCAAACCGAAACCCGCCTGGCTCGAAAAATCCCTTCCCTCGCCTAGGTTTGAATTGTGACGCAGCCAGCCTGGTGGGCAACCAAATTTGCATGTTCAAGGCGCTCGCAGCCACCCAGTGCAAAGGCTCCTCCAGTTTTGGTGATAAAATCTGAGTGCTGAGGCTCGAGCAACTTGCTGCCTCCGACCGGCGAGCGAATGGAGTTCCGACATTGAGCAGGTTGGCCCAACGCGACTCAGTTGGGCGGAATCAGGTCGGCCCGCATAGGTAATGCGCAAGCCGGCCCAGTCGGCGAGAGTAAATGGCTCGAGTTTGCTCTCCCTCTCTCTGGCTCAAGCTTGCCGCCAAGAACGGCGATCTGGTCGGTCAGTCAGGGACGAGCAATTAGGTTGAGCTTGCGCAAGGGAACAGATTATGCATATCTAGCTGGCGCAAATGTTCCAATGGCAACCATAAAGCTGAACGCACGAGACTGGATCCAAGATGGGCGCTAAAAGTGGCTCGAGCGGCGCTTTGCCGATCCCTTTTGGATTTGAACACTTAATCCGGTTTCTCCAATGCTTAAATAACCATTCAGGAGCCATGTAAGGATTGATTTGCGCCCTTTGATTCTGGTCCAAGCCGCTCTGTTTGCGCCAAATTTTAGCGGCTGCTCGATCGTGCAATAAAACTTGCTAGCTGCGCTGCCGGCTGGCGCCGCCGGATTTGATCATCCCAGCAGAGGGGCTGGGCTGCGGCGGCTCTTGTTTGGTCTAGAGTCTCAGTTGCTGGTTAGCTGGCTCGCTGGCTAGCTGGCGCATATAATCACTGCGCCATTTCCTGGCCGCGCGAATGGCACACATAGCGCCGTTCGCGACCTGTGCGCTCAGCTTCGATCCTGCCCATCTGCGTCGCTCGCCCTCCCCTCGGCCAACTGAAGCCCTCTCTTTCTGGGATTCCTCTGGCGCCGCCGTTGTCGCTTGAAAACTGGCTCGCCTCTTGCCCGGCTGGGCCAACGGAAATGGCGCAAATGATGGGGCAAATTTAGCACTTGGCCGCCGATCGGCGGCAAAAGTGCGCGCGGCCGGTTGTTTATTGAAAACGACAGGCGCCTGGACACGAAAGGTTCAGCCAGTTTTGAAGCTAGCGGCCAAGCAAGACAAGAATGTGCAATGAGCTCGTCTGGGCGCCTTTTTGAGCTCGCGGCCGCGCTATTTGGCGCGCCTCCAACCGGCCAACAGGCCGCCGCTTCCGGCCGCCACGGCAACTTAATCGAATTGCCGATCGTTGGCCTGAAAGCTTGAGGCCAAGCGGCTCGACCGGCGCAAAGCTCTCAAGCCAACGCCAAGCGAGTTGCGTTAACCTTAGTCGGCGCTAATTGGCCCGCGAGCTTGGCGAGTTGGCTTGGTGCAGCCGCGGGCGCAAATCGAAACGTAGAGTAAGCTGAGAGGGGAGTAAATCATTGTGTCAAAAGTAGTTGGAGCTGTCGGGGTTCGCGCCGTCTAACCCGCGGCCATTTGATTGGGACAAAAATTGAATACAAAATGAGACTGGGCCAAGTGGGGCCGCCGAAGAGTGTGACTGCTTGCGGCTCTCGCAAAATCGGAACTTGTCTTGAGGGATGGGCTGCCAGATTGAATGGGTCCAAGTTTGGCCAGACAGGCAACTCCACCGGCTCCAATTCAAACAATTGGATTCAATTGAAAATTCCAATCATGCGCCCGCGAAAGACTTATGCGACTTCCTCCCTTTCTCTCTCTCTCTCTCTCTTCCTCTCCCTCTCAGCCCGCCATCCACTGTCGCGCAAAATTTTGAAACCAGAAAGGGGCCCCCGCAACTGGCGAGATTCATAAATAAACAGAACAAGCGCGAACAGTCCATCTCTGGCCCCCAACTTCGCTTGGCTGGCTCCCGTCGCGTTCAGGACGATTTTTGTATTTGGCGCCAGAGGGTTGGGCGAGGATTGCGCGCGCACTGGGCCGGCTGACGGGGGAGCGACGCTCATTTGCATGGCCAATCCAGCGCTCGCCCCCCTCCCCCCCCCCACGCCGCCCGCTAGTCCTCTCAGCGCGCGGCCTCGCTGGCTCAAACCGAGCTCGCTGATTGAAACAAAACATTGCAGCTCGTTTGTTTCATGTTGCAAGCAAAATTCATTATGGCTCAATTGGGCCACAAACTCTGGCTAGCTCGCCCAGTGCGCAGCGCAGCATCCGCTGATCGAGGGGGCCAATAGTGCCGAGCCAGCTGCAGGTACAGGTACAGGTGGTTTGTGGGCGCCCAGCGACGCCCGCCATCCGTTGGCCTCCAGAGTCGCGCCCAATTTTGCCGCCGCCATCGCTCTGCAGTGACAAGAAAACGTGTTACTCACTGGCCGCCGAGTTGGCCGCCCTGTCAAGCTCGCCGCCAGCATTGGCGGAGGCAGCAGAGATGCTGCTCTCGCGTGCGGCTGGCCCGATGGATTTGGGGCCCCAATCCAGTTGGACGCGTTGATGGCATTCCAATTGGCCACCGGAAGGCGCTGCTGCCGCCGCCACAGCGGCAACATCCACTCGGCCAAGGGCCCTCGTTTCAGCCCAGCGAGGCCCCTTGGCGGCCAGATCAAGTTTGAATTTGGAGGCGCGCATTATTGTTGCCATCGGCGGGAGCCCAGAGTTTGCCTCCAACAAGGCAACCTCCGGGGGCCAGACTAAGGCAGCGATCGGATCGAAGTGGGGGCCAACTTGTGCGAGCTAGCGAGCTCTTGCAGTGGAGGGATAATAACTTGCCCCAAGCTAGTTTGCTGGCGTCTTAAAATTGGAACTGGCTAGCAAAACCTTGGGGCTGGCAAGTGCGCGCGCGCACCACCAGGGGCCGCGTCGAGCTCGCCGCTAGGCCCACGAGCGCAATAGTAATGATACGCTATGCAAATTTAACGCGCCAAATGGCAACCATTGCGATTAGTAATGAATAATTTTGTATCTGGCGCCGCTGGCGGACAGCCGCCGCCTGTGTGACCATTTGCGCAAGCTGGACGCTAACTACGCAACTCGAGGGGTTGCGCAAGCTGGAGAGCCGGCGTTGGAGGGCCGAGGATGGCGCCTTTTGAGCTGGAAGGGGGGCCCCTGAGTGTTTTGGGGCTCCGTGCGAGCGCAAATAATAAGCCCACCTAGGGCCATCAATCGCGCAAACCGGAACATCTCGCGCAAAAGCCGACAAGCTGTCGCTCTCGTTGGCCGAGCGCAAACTGAACTCCTCGCTGGCCCAATTCTGGGCCCCCAAAAGCCTAAATCTAAACAAGGCGACCAGAGAGAACAATTAGCGGTCAAGCTGATTTAAAATTAATTCACTTGCTGGCTCTGTTACTGCTGCTGCTGCTGCTCCAGTTTCGGGCTGGCGGGCTTCCGGCCGCAAATTGTAGGCCAAGCAAATAATGGATTTGGTTGTTTCAGTCTGGTGCAGCTGGCGGGCGAGACTCTCGTTCGCTCTCGAATCTTTCGTGATTGTGGCGCCATTTTGAGCCGGCCGCCCATTTGCGGCCAAGCGGCTGCAAATATTTGGGCTCGGCGCTGAGGGGAGGTTTGAAAAGTGGGCCGCTTTGGGGGGGGGGAAAAAGGCTGGATAAAAAGGAGCCGAGTGGCCAGGAATCGAGCCCCTCGAGCTGGGCCGCCGATGGGGCCCAAAACGCTGACACTGCTCTTCATTCGCGGCCTTTTTTGAGCCATTTTCAGCCATTTTTACGCCAAACCAGCGGCCTCAAAGCTCCATCAAACTGATAGAAGGCCGCAGTGGGCACTGCCGGCTCAGAGGCGTGGAGCATCCAATTATCTAGAGTGCAAGTGTTTGCAAGCTGGGCCAGCGCGCGAGCTTGGCGGCGCACGAAAGGGCCAACTGCGCATGGCGGGCAAAACTTTAAAGCGCCCCACCAGTCTTGCAAGCCAACCAGGTTAATTGGGGCCGCTCGTGTTGGCGCCGGAAGTGGCTTGTTGTTGGTGTCGTTTTGGCCATTGTCGATGCAGATTTGGATAGAGAGGAGATGGGCTCACCGCCAGATTGCTCTGAGCGGCCGGGCGCGAAATTCGAGTTTGCTGGTTAAATTTGGGCCCCACTCTGTGGCAAACAGGCCGAGTTTTGAGGCGGCCAAGCAGACGCACTGGCCCCACATCCCATCGAGCATGCGCACCTCTCTGCGCTAATTGTCGCCCGCAGGCCAGTTGTTCTAATCCAGCTTGCAGCCAGGTTGGCCATAGCTGTGCCAGTGTTTGCGCTCGAGCGCCGGCGCCAGCAGCTCATCGTGATGTCTGAACCTGGCGGCCGGCTGAGCCAGCCCCATTGGCGGCGGCGGCGGCGGCGGCTCGTTAGCGTGGCGCCAACCTGCGCGTTGCGAGCGGCCAAGCTCGGCGGTGTCCGATTGGATAATGAAGCCAGGTGCGGGCTTTTGCCTAAGAGGCTTGGGTCTGAAGTGGCGGCGCGCCACCAGGGCGAGCGCGCGTTGGCGGCGGCCACTGAACGCGTGCGCAGGCCTCTCGGCGGCGGGATAGTTGAAAAAGTTTGCCCGCCGGCCGGCGCATCTCCTGCCCGAGACACGAGCAACTCGCAACCCTCTCGCTGACACACAAACCGGCTGACAAAGAGCCGGCGAGCGAGAGCGAGCGAGCGAGCCAAGAGCCAAGAGCCAAGAGCCAAGAGCCAAGAGCCAAGAGCGTTAGGTGAGAGTTTGGCCGAGAGATTTGGTGCTCGCGATTGGGGCGCTGAGCTGGCCGCCAGCCTGGCGCCGGCCAACTCCACTTGGGGCCGGCTTTGTTTGAGCGAGTCGCCGAGTCGTCGAGTTGAGATTGAGTGGCGAGCGTTTTGAGTTGAGTGGAGAGGTTGGCTCGTCGGCGGAGGGATTGGAGCGTTGAGTTTAGCGGAATGGCTGCGGCGGCGGCGGCGGCGGCGAGCAAAGTTTAGTTTGCGCTGCAAAAGTTAAGGCGCTACCATAAATCCAACCAGTTGTTTGGCGCCCGACAACTTGTCACCTGGCTGCGCGAGTGGCGCAATCACAGACAATAGGGCCGAAATTGAGTCCGAGCTGCTTAAGCTTGCTGAGCGCGTTGTGGGCCAGTTTGAGTGGCCTGTCAGCGGGCCAATCAGCGGGCAGGTTAGCGCGCAAACGGGAGGAGCAGGGGGCCAGTTTGGAGGCTTTGCGCGCAAGGAGATGAGCAATTTGTGGTTTTTCAGGCTCAGGAGGGCCGAGCAGCAGAGGCGGCGGTCGAGCGGCGAGCAGTCGGCCGGCAGCGCCTCAACCGCGAACCAGGTTGAGGAGGATGGCTGCGACGAGTTGGCTAGGCTTGCGCGCTCGCCAAGCGGCCAGCCGCTCTCGAGCCAGTGGATTTGCCCGAGCGCAAACTCAAGCGCGCCCGGCCCCCAAAATGGGCCACTCCAGCGGCATCAGTTGTGGGCGCCGGCGGAAGCGAGCGGATCTCTCACCTTGAGGTCGAGCGAGCAGCAGTTGCGGCTTTCGTGCGGCGAGTTTGAGCGCGAATTTGAGCTTGGACCGGAAGAGTTGCCCGACGGTTCATCGGCGGGCGTGAGAGGTTGGAGGAGCGCCAGACAGGGCCGGCTCTCAGCTGGCGAGCAAAGCATGGAGGCCGAACAAGTGCCCCAAGTGACCATCACCCATTCGGACTCAACCTCAAGCAACCTCGACAGGCTCAAGCAAGCGGCCGCCGATGGGCCACTGCAAGGTGGCGCCAGTGTTGCGGGCAGGCCGCTCGTTTGCGAGCTCGACCAGCTTAGCGGAAGTGTTGAGAGCAAGTGCAAGGTTTGGCCGCCGGGCGAGCTCGAGTTTGGAGCCGGCGAGCAACAGGCCGGCTGCGCTAGTATTGAACAGAGGGGCCGCGTCAGTAGGAGCAGCAGCGAGCTTAAGCGCGGCCTCCAGGACCAGCTCGTCTCGGGCAAGGTGCCGCCCATCCAGCAGCGTCTCCTAAACCCGTCCGGCGGCGGGCTAAGTCTGGCCGACAGCATGGACAATCTCGCCTCCTTAATTCCAAGGTAAATAGAAGCGCCAGCCTAGAATTTAAATTCCAAACTGAGCCGCCCGATTTGCACCTTATTGCAAGGGGCTGGGCCGCTTCCGTTTGCAACTCTCCGTCTGCAAGCTTAAACCAACCCTGAGAGCCGCTTCAGCCGGCGAGCGGCGAGCGGAATTTCGGCTGGCAAGAGGAGCTAAAGCGAAGGTTGCGCCCGTTTCCGGCGCCACGAAACTCAACACTCTCTCTCTCTCTATCTTTCGGCGATCAAATGGAGCCACTTGAGTGCGAGTTTAAGGGAGCAAACTGGGCGCAAGTTGGCCCAGTTTGCTTGAGTCCACTCGGCTTCGGCCGGCCAGTAAGCTTAGCCGTGTTTGTGTTGGCCAGCCACTCGGCCCCTGAGTGCGCCAACTCTCCCCCGCTCGCTAGGCTGACTTTGGAGCGCGCGCAAGCTGAAGCATCAATTTCAATTTACTCCCCTCCCGCCCAAACTGGCCGACCCGCCAAACCGGAAAGGAGAGCGGCGCCCCTAAGCGATGATTGATTCAGACCCAAGGGATTTGAGGGCGCCAGGTGAGCCCTCGGCAGGCTAATTGACGTTCGCCCAGCCCGATGGGCCTAATTGCGGGCCCAATCGATCTGGTTCCCAATTGGCCAAGTTAGTGTTAGTTTTGGCCGCTGGTTGGAAGTGGACCAGTTGGCCGCCAAGCCAGCGAGATTTGCCTGCCGCCCACACGCTCGGTGAGCCGCCACTCGCCGTGGATCATCTCGCCCGCGAGCCAGCGCAACCCGCCCCACGCCTCCCAGAGTGATAAGCCCTCAATCCGTGGCCAGGCATCCTGTTCAAAGCGCCCAGCTTAGCCTCCAAATCGCATATAGTCGTGTTGGCTCGGCGGCAGCGGTGGCGGCCCATATTGGCGCTTGTTGACCGACGCAGCTGCTCAAAATGATAGGTTTATTATGTTAATGCGCCCTGTCCATCAGCCTTTAAAGCCTTTTCTCCGCCAACAAACCAATTGGGACCCGTCCAAGACTTTGCGAGCCAGCTTGAGTGCTCGCCTAGTGTTCGTTTTGTCGAGAGGCCTGGGGAGGCCTACTACTGGGCTATTCCATCAGCTTGCAATGGGACTCACCTGTCTCGCAGCCTCTTGCGGCCGTTGTGCGCCCCTTGCGTCAGTTGTAGGCAGGCAAAAAGAAGTCAACCCTCTGCGCCATGGATTCGTCCTTGTCCTTGTCTTTTTTCCTCCCTCCAACTCTCTGGTCCCAGTGCTCGGCTGAGAATTCGGCTCTAAATCTGCCAATCATATAAGCGCAGCGCAAAGCCGGCACTGCAGCCCTGAGGTCGGGTGGGCCTCAAGAGGAGGCCTCGCGCGTCCTCCAAGGGGACAAAAATCAAATTACCCTCCCTCAGGTGTGGCCACCGCAGAGCTCACCGCGCGCACGATTGGCCAGATCCAGGCCGGCGCCCTTAGACTCGGCAAACTTGAACTCTAATTAAGCGACTAGCTTGGGCGACATTAACTCGCTTTGCAGAGGCACTATTTGACGCCCAGGTGACGCTCAGTGGGCCCAACAGCCCAATTTAGCTGCTGCCGCCCTCCAGCCACCCAATACCTGGCCTAAACCAACTAACCCCAATCCATCATATTCCCCTGCGACTAAACGCTCATTACTCAACGCTCGCCCGGCCAACCAACCCACTAATCACTCACATACTCATCAGAGTTCGCGTTGAGTTTTACAATAGCGAGAATACGCTCAAGGAACAGTTGCAAATGTACCTGATAAAGGATCACACCGTTAGCCTGTACGTGCGAGCGACCAAGCTCGTGCTCAAGGTGCTCGCCTGCTACCTTTACGTCTGTCGGGTTATCCTGGATCGGGGCCCAATGTACGCAAATTGGTGAGTGGAGCTTCAACTGGGGCCTCTAAACGGCGAGACGGCCTCTAATTAACACAACTGTCTCTCCCATTGAATTTGTGTGCAAAAAGTTACGGCTGCCAATCGCGGGCCCAGCTTAACCTGACTGTCGACTCGACCAGCCAACAATCGCTGTCCAAATTTGACAGCCACCCCTACGATGGTCCAATCAACTTTCGCGCCCTCTTTTGGGTGGACCGCGGGCCAGTTGTGTGGGCCTTGCAAACAAGCATCGCTGTGATATGCTTCATTGAGGCCCTATTGATGCAGTATCTCACCTACAAGGTAAATCCAAGTCCCACAATCCCAGCTCGAAAAATGCCACTCTCTAACAAGATCTCGACCCAAATTGCCCCGTCCCAAATTGGGAGCTCGCATTTTCATACATCGGCCCAATGCAAATGGAGCAGAATAGTATATTTTCGATTATATCGTTCCATTTTACGCTGGAAATTGTGACAAATACTCCATTCATCATCTCAGTAAGTTTCCATTTGATGAGCGCGGCCACCCAGTTCTTGGTCGACCTGCGCAAAGTTCAATCCGAATATCCCTATTCGAGCGATCGCCATTGACATAGACCAAACTTATCCAAACCAAACAACACTCGCCACGCCCACGAATGCAAACAAACGCAGATTTTCTGGACAGAGCTGAGGAACTTGTTTGTACCCGGATTTCTCAGCTGCTGGCTGGCAAAACAGTGCCTAGAGGCAATGCTAGTGAGTAGCGCCCAACAACATTGGTCTCCCCAAATGAGAAAAACTCACTGAACTCAAGCTAACCAAAGCCAAACACCAGAACGACCTGAGCATTGTGAGACAGTCGTCGGTTTTCTCCCATCGGCTCACCATCCTATCGGCCACAGTGTTTTGTCTCATCTTCACAAGGTTAGTCTGTCAGCAGCACAGTTGCAGATTAAAGCGGCTCAACAAACTTGAGGGCTAACCTTTCAAGTGTCACCCCCCAAGTGCCTGCGGATTTCAGCACACCCAGCGCAGTGGCGGCCGCAACTACATCACCATCTTTGAGAGCATCTACTTCGTTGTCGTTACCTTCTCAACAGTTGGCTACGGCGACTTCAAGCCAGAGACTTGGCCCTCGCAACTGTTCATAATGGTGATGATCTGCGTGGCCCTGATTGTGCTGCCAACCCAATTCGAGCAGTTGGCCTACTTTTGGATCGAGCGCAAAAAGTTGGGCGCCAGCTACGCGCACCACTCGACGCGACACGAAAAACACGTCGTGGTTTGCTCGACCACCTTGCGCGCTGACACCATAATGGACTTCCTGAACGAGTTCTACGCCCATCCGCTGCTGCAAACCTTCTCGGTGGTGCTCCTATCGCCGTGCGAGCTCGACACAACCATGAAGCTGGTCCTCCAAACGCCCACCTGGAACAATCGGGTTGTCTACATCCAGGGCTCTGCGCTCAAGGCGGGCGACTTGATTCGTGCCCGGATGCAATCGGCTGAGGCCTGCTTCATCTTAGCCGCAAGAAATTACAACGACCGCTCTGCGGCCGACGAGCACACAATCCTGCGCTCGTGGGCCATTCGCGACTTCAGCCCCTATGTGCCCCAATACGTTCAAATATTCAGAACCGAGAACAAGATTCATGTCGCCTTTGCCGAGCACGTTGTGTGCGATGGTGAGTAAACTGCCGCCCCTAAACTTGCAGATGAACCAAACCCTCGCTCAAGGCCACCCAGCTGACCTCCACCACCCGCCGGCCAAAAACCGCAGACGAGTTCAAGTACGCGCTGCTGGCCAACAACTGCCTCATTCCCGGAACAAGCACCCTCGTCACTCTACTCCTCCACACCTCGCAACACCGGAACCGCCGCCGCCGCCGCCGCCGGGGGCGCCTCAACCTGTTCGACTTGGTCGGCCGGCGCCGGCGCAAGAGCACTGGCTCTGGTTCTGGCGCCGAGCAGCAGCAAAACGGGCGCAAGCAGCACTCGAGCAGCGAGGAGGAAAACGAGGCCAGCGGGCCCGAGTGGAAGAGGCTCTATGGAAAGTGTTCGGCCAACGAAATCTACCACATTCGTCTCTCCGACTCGCGCTTCTTTGGCGAGTACCAAGGCAAAAGTTTCACTTATGCCTCCTTCCACTCGCACAGAAAGTTTGGCGTCGCCCTGATTGGAGTGCAGACTGATATGCGCGGCACCTGGCCGATCATGCTCAATCCGGGCCCCTCCTACGTGCTCAAATCGGGTGATATATTGTTCTACATAAACATAACGAAGGAGGAGAACTCCACTCTAATGCCGATGATGCGCCAAGAGAAGCACCAGCAACAGTGGATGGCGCCCGCCAAGGACAGCTCCCCCAGCGGCCATCAGGGACTTGGCGAGCTCTGCGCCCTTGAGCCGCGGCAGCAGCAGCAGCAGCAGCAGAGTGAGCCGGCGCGAGAAAGCTCGGCCGGCGCGACCTCCATCCGAGTCGAGTCCTCATCGCCGACGGTGCCACAGCAGCAGCAGCAGGGGCAGGAATCCGACTTGGAGGCCAGCGCCCAGAGCGAGGAGCAGTCGCGCGTTTACCAAGCGCACATCTTGCCCAAGAAGCACAGTGTTGCCGAGGGCGCGAGCATAGTGGCCAGGTCACTATGCTCGGTGGCCGGCATTGCGAGCGCCGACTTGCCGCTCGCTCGCCTAGAGGCTGGCGCCCGATCCAAGCCGGCCGAGTTGCAACATTTGGCCGCTAACCTGCTTGCAAAACGCAACTCATCGGCCTCCACCTCGGCCGCCCTCGGCACTGTTGGCGCCGGCCTAAGCTCGCGAAACGTGTCAACACTTGAGCTGGCCGCCCTAGCTACTGGCCTGAGAAAGGGCTCAAACCTGTCCATAACCTCGACCAAATCGCGCGATGTCTCGCCAACTCGCCTCAAGCAGGTTGTCAGCGGACTTGCGGTCAAGATGAAACGCGTTAAACTGGGCAAATCGCTCACACATTTGACGATTCCGCGCATGGACTATGGCGGAAGCTCAGCCTCCTCCACCGAATCCTTTGTCAACGCTAGAGGTAGGCGGCCAAGCATTGCGCCCGTGCCAGCCATGATGGGCGAGAGCGAGGAGCATGATAGTGATCACGAACGCGAGCAGGAGTCCTACTTTGCAATGTCCTGGCAATCTAGCAGCGAAAGTTCAGCGTAAGTGCTCGAGCAGATAGATAGACTGAACAAGCAAACTGTAACAAGCTCATCTCCTAACCAACAACTTGATCCATCCAACACCAATAGAATTGTTAAAAAGTTTGTCTTCTGCACCACCTACGTTGGGGTCTCTCCAACACTCTGTTACATGTTGCAAAAGAAGAAGCCGTCCTGTTGCCTGCAACTCATAACACCTTGCGAGCATTGTCCATTCAAGAACGCGCGCCAGTATAACTGGCCGAATCGTTGCATTATTTTAGCCTCAGATTTCGCGAGCAACGGAATCTATAACTTCCTCGTCCCTTTACGCGCCCACTTCCACAATCCAAGCGAGCTAAGACCAATCGTGCTGCTCCTAGAACGAAAACCGTCGCCCCAATTCATCGATGCCATCTCGTGGTTTCCGATGGTCTACTGGATGCCCGGCTCCATCGACAGGTAAGTGAGCGTTGGCGGTTTGAGTTTGCAAGTCTAATTGTAAAACTAACCACTTGCCGCCCATCAGCTTGGACGACCTAATCAAGGCTGGAATCAATCTGGCCCATTCGGTGGTTGTCACGAATAAGGAGTCAACTAATTCGGCTGAGGAGGACTACCTGGCCGATTGTAACACTATCGTTGCCGTGCAAACAATGTTTAAAATGTTTCCCTCCGTTGGTATCATCACGGAACTGTCCCAGTCTTCGAACATGAGATTCATGCAGTTCAGGGCGCACGATGTCCTGTTTGGCGGTCTCTCACTCGCAAACTACTACCAGATTCCTGACCAGCAACAACAGATTAACCCCTTTTGTTTGGAAACTGACGGTCTCGAGGGCGCCAGCACGAACCAACAATCGGTAAATGCAGATAATGGCTCAACACTAAACCAAGGCAGCACTATAAGGGACAGAATTCATCTTAGAAAGTTGCATAGCCAATATTATAACAAAGCCATGGGCAAAGAGTTTAACTCGCACGCTTACAAGTACAGGTTACCCTTTGCAGCCGGAAACGTTTTTTCGGCCTCAATGCTTGACACTTTGCTCTACCAAGCCTTCGTCAAAGACTACATGATAACAATGGTGAGACTGTTGCTTGGCATTGACCAAGCGCCTGGGTCTGGATTTCTATCATCGATGAAAATAACCAAGGATGAACTCTGGATTCGCACCTATGGACGTCTATATCAAAGACTCTGCTCGACTACCTGCGAGATTCCGCTTGGAATCTACCGCACCGAGCCACTAGAGTCTCAGCGTCATAACTCTATCTCTTTTGGTGCCTTTGCTAGCCAGCAAGCAAGCTATGAGCACGCAACAGAGGAACTTGAGCGAATAGAGATCTCAAATATGGTCAAAAATCGGCTCCAAGATTTAGGAATGTTGGTCAGCGATTACAGTAAGTATCGGAGGTTAGATGTTCATTATTTAAGTCTCTTCTTGGATTGAAATTCTCACTATTCACCTTCACCGCAAACAAACTCGGAAAAACCATAAGACGACTCACCTGCGAGCAGAAGCAACACCTTTTCTTATGTGATCATCAATCCCAATTGCGACATCCACCTTCGCGAGGGCGATATCATGTATGTTATGACTTTTTTGCAAACTGTCGATCATAAACCTAGAGGCCATATTAACTTTTGCAACTCAACTCGTCCAGTTATCTGATCAGGCCCAGTCCAATTCATAGTAGGAAGCTCTTCATGCATAGAGCTAACTCAGTCCGTCATGCCGAAGATCCGTCCAAAATTCAGGATCCACGGGCAAATGAAGTCGATCTTAAACCAGGCACCATCAAACAACAAACTGCCCACATCCATAAAGAGCCAGGTTCAGTGAATGAACAGACCGTTGATGCTTCTGCCGATCAAAAGCAGGCAACCAACTTGAATAAGCAATTCGATCAAGCGATGAGACAAATTCCAGCAGAACCACAACAGATCTATATGAAATCGTGCCTGTCAGATGGAGATTTTGGCGAAATCTTGATCAAAGTTAATGATCAAGAGGACGATGTTGGCCGTCACCATGACTTGATCGACTGCTCGAGAAACGAGTACGTACTTTCTCCCATTGTAGGAGGGCTCGAATCAGGGGATAGAGCACGTAGAAGATCTAGTTGTTCGGATGCAGAGGACCCGAAGAGAGGCCAGGCTTAATATAGATCGAATTATAACCAAGAGGTTCTCCTGCCCAGTCAGGGGGTTTGTATGCATCAGAGTAGGCTGACAATATATCTCGATTGGGACTGAGGAGAGCTTGTTACAATTAAGTGTTGGATCGTAGAGAAACAAAGCGCCGATGAATAAACGCTCCACATTGTTTAACGTGCTATGCCCTTCGGCGTAGGCCAAGATCAGGCCGAAACAATCAGGTAGTGACTCCAGTGACAAGTTTCTATAAAAAGTTTCATTCGTTTAATTCGAAATTGGCAGGTTACTTTGAGATATGTTCAATTTTGCCATTCATATTCATAAAGATGATTGTGCCACCTCACAATCAAACTGATGTGTTTGAGCCAAGAAAAACCCTTAAATTTCCGATTCTGCCTGCTGCCAAGCAGGTTGTGAATGCTGTAGATTGTCCTCGAGTTCCCTTATCTGGACTATGTGGACCTCAGGCTGGTTTGAATTGTGACCTGTAGTTCCGACGTTGTTATCGTTCCCGTCGTCCGAATGCCCTCTCGTGGCTGCATAAACAAGTCCAGATTGGTTTACAGACGCCTGGATTTCGTCAGTATCATCAGAATGTTGGCTCAGATTGGTTGGAGAATTGTCCGCGTCGACGTTCATGTTGTCATCCGATCCATCATCGACTTGCCTCGTGCTTTCCCTGCTCAAACTTCGATTTGCCTCGGCTTTCGCAGCTCTTGACATGACCTTCATGGCTGCCTTGTGCGATTTTACTTTCGTAGCCGAGCCAGGCGACTGCTTCTGCTTCATCTGATAGAGACTGACAGGTGGTGGTTTACTGCGCCGCCTATTAGAGCTCAATCTCAAGGAACCCCGAGTTTTCATTGACGCTGTTGTGGCCATGCTAGCTTGGTCCTCGGGAGTTGTTGGAATATCGGGAGAACTGGCCTCTGAGAGACCAAAATTCTTCGTCTTATGGTGCTTTGAGTTCAAATAGTTGATAAACAACTTGATGACCAAACAGATAAATGCGAACAAGGTTACGATCACCATGAGAGCCGGAATGATCCATGGTGCAGTGGGCGCAAATTTCCTTGGATTTCTGGACAACTTTTCCAATTGGTAAGTCACGGCCCTTGCCTCAGCAAGTCTCTGCTGGTCTGTCATGTACATGCTGCTTGTATCTGGTTACTTTAGTGCGTTGGGTTATGGTAAAGGTTGGAATTTGCTTTATAGTGACTCTCACACTCCCTTGAGTGTATCTTAGCGAGGTAAACTGTTCCCGATATCACCGGTTTTCCGAATGTTTCTCCTGTCTATGGCAAAAATCTATCGAGTTTTTTAATTCTAATACGCGCCAATGTCATGGTTGCTCAAAAGCTCGTTCGTTTCAATTCATCGATTCATTGGACAAGTCTGGGGAGACATCAGTTCAGCTAATGTAGCTAAAATCTGCCAATTCATCAATTCAATCTCAGCAATCAAACTTGGGAGGTGGATGAGTATTTCGGATTAAATCGTGTTGGTTGAATAGTGAAATGTTGCCCCTAGTGAATCATATTGGTGGTCAAAGTTGAAGAGAAATGGAAATCCCTTGTCTCCTTACCCGTTCCTTGTGTTTGCCTAATAAGTTGGCCAAAATAATCGTGCCGCTTGTTCGGAATACTTGTTGCTAGAGGTGGGCCGATAAGATTGGCGCTCTATCAGGCCTGGTATCTTTGGTGTTGAATATTTGGTAGATGTTATAAACTATGATGCCTCATCTCTCTACGCCATAAGCAAGGCGAACGAAGGATAAGGAAATGGTTAGAACTTTTCACACTGTTTCGCCACCATTCTTGCGGAGTCTGTGAACCAGAAGCACACACAGCCCAGCCACGGGAAACAAAGCCCAAGGTTTTCCAGCGGCTGGCGATGATGCTGTGCTGCGTTATGTCTACCAGAGCCAACCACTCGCCGCTAACTCAACGCTCTGCTATCTCGGATGCTCTCGATTCAGACTTATTCTATTCGTGGGTTGCGTTTGCCTCTCTAATCAAAATTAATGCCCACGCTTATCGGATGAGTTTCGACTGTGGATGTAAAATGATCATTGCAATAACGATCTCGGCACGCCCTATCACTGGATACGTTAGTATTCATTCTGATTATTCTACGTAAGTGTAAACTGCGTCTCTTTGCGCGCCGCTGCAGATGTTCCAGAACAAGGGTTCGACTAATGGCCACCTATCACAATTTTAGGCGAGATATGTGGTGACAATGGAATTGAGCAAGGGCGTGATACTAGGAGAGTCTCTCAGAATCCGGTAGCGAAGGGATCCCGCCTAAAGACGAGAGCTTATGTATGTTCCTTCATAAAGAAGTGCGTTTCAAGGACTACCGATTGAATAATCGGTATAGCACGAACTTGACTGAAAGCAGTCAATATCGGGGTCGAAGGAATGATGGAGGACTGGGTACATCAATTTTTGCGCAACTCTGCCCCCACGCTACCTACCGAACCCGTCCAATGGGGCCCATCTTTGACAAGTAGCTCGTTCGCCGCAACTTCTCACTCCAGGCTTGGCCGAGCTTCCTTTCCGAGAAGCCAAGAACAGATGTAATCGAACTCCTACATGCTGCTATACGACTTTTTGTGTCACTGTGAACGAATACTTAATACTTAACAGACCCAAAGTAATTCATTCATCGCGCTAATTGTCTAGATCGTCGGATGGAAAAATAAGATGCCAGTTGTATGGTTTCCTGTCGAAATGTCTGTTCAACCCTCATTCCTGATTCTAAAAACACCTCGGCGATGAGACTTGAAAGACTATTTGTGTTTTGCTGTTATTTCGGCGTACATGTTGCTCCAGTTGAGTCGAGCACGGATCAAAGAGGTTCGAACTTTTAACGGCCAGCCTCAGAACGGACTCTCGCGTATCTATCTCGGACAGTTCTCAGCTCCTCCTCAGACAACTGGGGATCATGCAGATGGGAATTCTTTAAACGCTTATCGAGAAGGGCTACCTAGTGTGCCTTAGTGGAACCGATGTGCGGCCAAATCAGAGAGTTAAACAATCTCAAAGTATAACGAATGTGCATAGATATGCTGTTACTGAATTCATACAGCAGGTGCTCGTATAGTGCCATGAAGTAAGCCTTATGCCGAATTGTCTAGCTGAATAACCAAATCGCCATAGGGATTTTGTCTCTCGCCCTCGCGACTACAATCCAATACTGCCAAATTCAACAATGGCCTCTCACATGGCACCTTTCGCTCTCGCAACGCTGACAGTTTAGTTGACTGGGCGGATTAGATTCCCTCGAGTCCGGCTCGAATGGGTTCATACTTGTTCGAATTGAAAAACTTTTATTCGAAAGAGGTTTCTAAGTAAACTCGAGATCCTAGTTTTGAGTCCAGTGGCGCGTATGAGGAGGAAGCTGGACTTAGTCTCTGGCTACTTCCAAACATGGAAGTTTGCGCCATAGTTGGTGTGTCAAATTCAAACGAAGTCTCTACACAATAACGATTAAGCTGAGAACCTGAAGGTGTTTCCGAGTAAGCCTTATTGCTGTGCGCGCCGGTCTGAATCTCGTTGTCGCCGGCGTAATCAACTGGCACTTGGGGCCTCATGTTTATCAGATTTGTATGGCTGTCGATCGTGCTTGCCTGTGTAAGTTGGGACGAGTTTATCGTGAGATCAGTTATGGAAGATCTCCCAGTAAGAATATAGGAGGTGTGATCGTTGTTGATTCGCTGAATAGTTTCGTTGTAGGCTTCATTGTAAGACTCATTAAATGTTTGTAGTGACTCTCTATAAGTTTCAATCTCGTTACTGTAATAGGTGGGAACAGACGATTCAGACTCATCAATATCACGCATTTTGTTACCTCTGTTTAAGTTATATAATGGCACACTTGGTTGTTCACGGGAAGCTCCTCTGTGAGGATCGTAAAATGTTGATTGTGGCTTGAAGAAGCTCTGCTGCTGTGTTGCCCGATGGTCAATCTGGCTGTAAGCTGGGGCTAGAGTTGGCATTGGATCTAAAACAACGTCGCCAGTTTGCGAACCATTGTAGGATGGAGTTCTAGATCCGTCTTTACTCAAGGTTCTTGGGTGAGCCTCACGGTAGGAGGGCGCCGGCGTGAGCGGCTTGCTCAGCTGCTCTGCTTGAAGGGGGCTCTTGTAGCCGGGATTCAAGGAAGGCTGGGGCTCGAAATAAGGCTGCGGAGTGGAGTTCGCATATGTTCGCCCAATAGGACTTGGATTTTCATTTGTTCGAACAGACCTCGGATGGTAGCTCGTTTCTGTGCGGATCAAATTTGGAAGATCATTGCTAGTTTGGGTCATTTGAGTTGAAAGAGACAGGTCAATGCTAGATTTCTCCGGATTGTATATCTGACGTTGCAGGGATGACTGGCTGACAGAATTATTGGTTGACACATATGGGAAGCCTCTGTTGGACCGCATGGAGGCATGGATTGTGCTCTTCCGAAGGATTTTCTCTTTGTACCTCTGACGAGATTTGTAGACCCAACAAACTGTACAACAACTTGTCAACACTAACGTCACCAAGCTTAAAATAAGTGCCACCAAACCGCCAGTCTCTCCATGCCAGTGCAATAGGCTGATTATAATCTGGGGGTCCTTCTCGCACAGAAACGAGTAACGATCTTGACAATTATAGCTCTTCCTACGATGGTCGTTTAGGGCGGGACATACGTCAAGCGCCACATCAAAGGAACGAACCCAGATCCTGTCTACACGCGGGTCGTATTCACGCTCCTGAGCTTGTATGAAATCCGTGAACTCGTAGTTTTCCGTCGCAAACCAACCTTTCAATAGTGGTAAGGTTGCTCGTTCTCGATCGCAAAAGTCCTTGGCCTCCTGGTAGGTCATTCTAGAGCCAATATAGACCAAACAAGCGTTGCCAACCTTCTGCCAACCGCCCGTGCAAACGCCGCTCAAAACAGATCTGTTTGTCTCTAGAAATGGCACAAAATCCACCTTGAGCAACTCTTCATGCTGAAGACGATCTCTGATTCTACCCTGGATGGCCGACGTAGTGTTGAATCCCCACCAATTATGCTTTGCATTTATGGTAGCTTGATAAAGATCAATCCTCTTGGTATCAACGATGCTAATTGGTATAGCATCGGCGGTTTTTCGAAATAGGTCCTTGCTGGATCCATCGCCGGAGGTCAGGTGAATAATTTCATCGTCCCTCGGCACACCGAATGGCTTTACATCATATTTTGACCAATTCATGGTGGAAATTTCAAAGTGATTATCCGGGTTTACAAGATAGTTCATATGATACTGTTGCCCAGCGCTATTGCCAAATATTGTGCTTCGATCTCTCTCCAGAGTGGCTGTGTTGTTGTAAATCCAATTCCCACCAAAAGTTTGGTAAGAGAGGGGTAGCTTGTCAAAACCAATGACTTCAATCTGGTGTTTACCGATATTGCCAGAGATTATGTTATAACTGAAGTTGGCGACAATGCGAGAAAGCACTATATTCGAAGCATATGGTGCAAAATTTCGTGTGAAGAAGTTGCGGGCGATCTTGACAGTCTGGTAGGGGTCTGTCCTTGGTCCCAACATTGCGAGCGAGTTCGTATTCTGGTTGCTTTCGAAGACGTTGTTTTCGATTGAGGCCTCGAGAGCTGAGACAGCGGTGTGAGAGTACGATTTGATCATGATACCACCCTGATTGTTCTTGATAAGATTATTGACAATCTTAAGTCTTTGGCAATTTTGTAACTCCATATAGATGGGATTCAAACAGGAAGTGAAGTTTCCGAATAAGTGCAAGCAGTTGGATTCAAACCTGTTGTTCTTCAAAATTAGATTCGGTGAGCTCTCACCTGCGCTTGCGACACTTATAGCGCCAAGCTTGTTGTTTGTTAGCTCAGAAAAGGTTAGATTATTGTAGGTGTCCCTTTGAATGTTGTACGACACAGGGGTGGTAACCACTTCAGCTATGAATCCGTGTGAGGAGCTAGCTCCAGACACATGCAAACGTATTGTCATTGTGCTATCAGAAGATTGATAGAACTTTAACTCGGGCTTCTCATTTCTATGTCGATCTGTAACACCAAGCTCAACGAGTAGTCTAGAATCGCGATCGAAAATGTTACCGTCGTAGATCCTAATTGAATCTGGTTTTGAGGTGTATGCCGTGGAGTTGAACAAGTGGAACTGTAACATACGTATACCTATGTGTTTGATATGCAGTTTGCTCGATACTATCTTGACGCAGTCAACCGCTTGGCTACTGTATCTGAAAAATATGAGCACTCTATCCTCGATCTGCAATTCCTTGCTAGACCCACAAATGTCAACTAGGCCAAAAATATCGTTCGATATGTCGAGCTGCTTTAGCGGCAAATAGGGAACTAGTCGACTGGCACTAGATGATCCCGTCAATGATAGGTAGTTAAGACCAACTCCAAGATTGTTGCGCAGACGCAATTGATGAAAATTCTGGTTTCCTTGGGATGTAATGATTTCGAGCCCATGGTGAGCGGAGTTCGTGATAGCAACATACTCGATTTGCACATTGCACTGAAGTACCTGAATCGAAGGCGATCTTTTACGGTGTAACATTCCAGCTCGATCGATAGTGAGATATTGTAGGCGAGATCTAGACGGATTCGGAGTTTGGCTCATAAGATTGTAAGTTTCTCGGCTTTCTTGTTGGACTCCGCTAGCGGACGCAGATGGGCAAGAGAAACGGATGCCTCCCCAGTGATGAACGTGTTCGTTCGTCAAACCATGGTTCGTAACTGTAGAAAGTTGCTCAGGAAAATCGGAGCAGTACACGTATACAAATTGGTTGCTGTCCTTCGAGCAGGCAGCTGAATGGTTTGTAAAAGCGGTCACAGCTAGTGGACAATTTGGCAGGCTGGGCTCATCGCCAACACATTGAACTGACTCTGGCCAGTTGCGGATGCTAGAAATCAACTCTTGTTCTATAGTGTACCTTCTTCCTCTTCTGAATACACTAAGATGAGAGTAACCAAGCTGCCTGCACACAACTCTGGCTGTCTGCTCGGTAAAGAGAGGGTCGCAAACAGGAACCCATTGGAGGGTTGTCATGTTGAAAATCTCTAAGAATCCGTCCATCTTCCATGTGCTATTACTGGTTTTCAAGACCTCGTGGCGCAATATAGGATCTTCAACATTGTTTTCGTATATGTGAGAGCCGTCGTTGCATATCTCGTGCTTGCACAATCGTAGTGATCCCATATCCACCGGAAACGCAAGTTGATAGTGTTTAAAGGCATAATTTTGTCCATATGATAAGGGATCACTGAGTTGTGCTCGAATTAGGCTTTGTTTAGGCTTTGGTGGAGATAAGTACTGTTGCATGATCAAAATGTCGGATGCTGAAAGGGCTGGTCGCATCTGTATTGGTCTGTCTTTCGTGCCTGCTGCGACCAAATCCCCAAGAACAAGTATACCAACATTAGGCATGAATTCTAGTACCGCACCTTTCTCGATCAGCAATCGTACATTTGGCATGATCGTGAAATCAGACTCAACAACGTAAGGCTCTTTTCTGTAAGGTAGGGTCATAGACTTTGTTAACCGACCACCAAGGGGTCTGTTGGCATATAGATAAGAGTCCCTCGGCTCAGACAGTATTGTGGCCGCTGTAAAAGAGTCCAACGTGAGATATGGACTCACTTCAACTGTTGCATAACTATTCCAATCATCGAAGTCATAAATCCTTTCGCTAATTTCGGAATACAACACTGAGCCCCAGTAATTTTCCGTTGCACTGACAATTCTTTCCTCGGCATCCATGTTTATGGCCACGACAAGCTCGAAACGAAGCTCGGGATTTACGAGTATATTTCTCGTGATGTTCAATGACTGGACTCCGGATATACTCATTGTGTAGTCTGTCGTGTGAGGGTGCAACCGTGTGAGAATTCTAGATTGCTTGCTGGATAGCGGCGAAGTTGTGTTGCTAATATGTCGCCTGTTATTTCGAAGGGAATTATAACTGAATTGAGATGGAACGGAGCCCATTTTGTCTGCATGACTTTTGATATCGAAATCAACTATGCGATTGCAGATATTTTGCTCAATTGTATTCTGCCTAATGAGCATCCTTTTTTCCATGCCAGCAATTGAGATCAAACTGTTTCTACATTTGTTCTCCTTAAACATGTTTCTTGTGACATTCAGCTCAGCATAGTGACCATCGATGATGAATTCAAACTGCATGTTCTTGGAGAAAACATTGTTGTTGACATCCATACTATGCGACACATTTATATCATAGCGCCAATAATAAGGTAGAACTATGTTGACTCCACCTCCCTTGTTAAACTCAAATAATGTGTCATTGATGGACCAATGGAAGACATTGTAAGAGTAACGGATGTCGCGACTAAACTGACGGATTCCATCCTTGTTACGGCGAAACTTATTGCTGAGAATGTTATAGCGAATTTCCGATCCTGGAACAGATTTGTTGAGTGCACCAAAATTCGTTTCGAAATCATCAGAGCCTACAAATATACCTGAGAAGTGATTACCCTCAAAGGTGTTTTGAGTTATGTTTGTAGTCTCGTTCGCGTAACGTATGTTGTAACTAGCTTGCGGTCCATACGGGTAGTTTGGATGCCTGAATCTCAGTCCGATGCCGTTTTTGGTTATGTTAGAGTTGGTAACAATCAGAGAATTGATCAACCTTGAATTGATATTTATGGCAGTTTGGTCGAATTTTGGAGTTACTAGGTGCTGAGGTATATGCTTTGATAACAACCTGAGGTCTCTATTGTTATAACGTGACCTGATGTATAAAACTATATTGCCACGAGGTGTCCTCCCAGAAGAGTAGTTGAAGTGAAACTTGTAACCTGGGCTAACCATGGGAATTGAGGTTAGATTAAGACGAAAGTCCCACACAGGTGATTCAGGATTCAGCCCAAGGAACATGTTTAGACTCTCAGTCGAGTCTGGATGGATGGGATTTAGTAGATGAATGCTCAACATGTGTCCTGGATCCGTGCCAATTGTGAAAGTTTCCATAAGATCAGGTTGAGGGTGCTTTTGAAATATGAAGAATTTGTATGAGTCTTCCGACGATGAAACGGGGAAGTACTTGTTTTGGAGCGGGAACGATAGAGGAACTACGTTATCCGAGTTTTTAGCTGTTTGAATCCACGACAATAGATCGTCCAACTCGTCTTGTGACAAGGTCGGATTGTAGTCGAGGCCGCTCTGTCGATTGTTGCTTATAGTACATCCCTTGATAGTTAGGCCTTTTGATTTGAGCTCAATTCCGTGTCGTTCGTTGTTGAGAAATTTACTGTCGACTAAAGATAACTCGGAAAAATGACGACCAATGACATCATTCCATACGATGCCGACACCTGAATCACTATTCGACTTGACGACTATGGATGAGACGAGGTGTTTGTTCAGGTCAATCTGTAAGGCTGGCCTCAAGATGTAAGCGGCATAATCAAACATTCCAGCTTTCTGAATTGTTACATGTTCGATTGCACTAGTCTCAGCACCCATTCCTAGCCTAACGCCAGACCACGAGGGTGGGAAGCATCTGATCCCGACCTCTGAATTGCACATGCCATCAAAATCACCCCTAAGGCTGATCTCAGCCTTACATTTGGTGATGTCGGTATCAAGGGAGGGATCGCATTGCAAGTTGGTCATCAACGCATTGTTTGTCATCATAGAGAATTGTTGCTGATCGTTGGTTGCGTATTGAAATCTCTCTAAAAGCCAATCCTCCTTGTTAAGAATCATGCCAAGTTGCTGGCAAGCTACCGCAGCATCGTTAATATCAAAGTTATAATCGCAAACTGAACCCCACACGCCATCGATTTGTACCTCCAATTTACCCATTGTTGTGTGCGACAGTCGGGCGCATGGTCCAGTATTCAAATGAATCTGACGCTTGTCCAAGGATCGGAATCTATTAACTTGATGAAGAGAATTGTTATTGACGCTGATTGCTTCGTTATCGTCATCGAGGCCGCCATCTGGCTGATGGGATACCCAGGAATTAAATTGAGGACTTGGTGTTGTAGTTGAGGAAATCCTCTGAGGGGTACGATTGGCAGAGATAGCAGAGGTGAGTAATATTTGCGATGAGGGTTGACCAACAGCGCTCAGTCTACCTTGCACCATAACACCAACTCCATCGTAGAACTTTAAGACTGTTCCTGGTCTCAAGATCAGATGCGCTCCTGGTCGTACGAATAAGTCGTCTTGGACTATATAAGTGTCCGAATCCAACTCCTCGAAACCTTTGATTTCACCACCAAGCCTAGTTCCATCCTTAAAAGTTGTAATTTTATCCCGTTCCCGATCAAACGAGAGATCAGTCGCGTATTCCAGGTCCTCTGGGCTTAGAAGATATTGCAAGAATTCAACTTGCGCGAGATTGTAACGATTTTTCCGGTCGAATATACGTTTGTAAATTGACATCGCGTCGGATACACGTCCCCAATGATTTGTTGTTGCATTGATCACCTTTGAGTGAACCTCTAGGTGTGTTCCAAATTCAAAAGGGGATTGAGGATTGTTGAATCGATTCCTAATGACTCTTGTGTTACTAGATGAAACAACCACTACAGCGGACACTCGAGATCTTGGCCTCAAGTCTGGATAGGGCTCAGTTATGACATTATCTTCAAGCGTGTTCTTTGTGAAAATCAACGAGTGCTTCGGGTTGTCTTCTTGGAGGCCAATGTTTGCCACATAGCGGCCTCTATTAGAGTAAAAACGATTGGATGCAACTCGAACGTTGGCTGATGCTTGGTCAGAGTGTTCGTTGTTTAGTCCCTGATATGGCTGGTTACCAATGAGTAGTGTGGCCAACTGGTGTTCTTTGAACAAGTTATGCCGGATGAAAGACTTAACGAAGAAGACGGGTGACATTGAGATCGCCCTACGGGTGTTCGATATGAAAACATTATGGGTTATGAGTAAGTCCTGATAGCAATCATAATAAACGCCCTCTGGATTGCTCAAATTGAATCGTGAGGTGAGATTTCTGAACCCAAAGAGGACTTCAGGAGAGGGCAAGCAGGATTGAAACAGAATTGCATCCTCCCCATTTTTCATAAAGCTATTCATGCTGACGTTCCAAGATGCATCAGAACGACAAACGTTTCCTATAAATAAGCCGTTCTCTCCATTTCGTGCAATTAGAGAGTATCCTAAATGGAATGTATGATTGAAATGCACGAGTTCAGGCCGTTTGTCATATTCGAGTAGAACACCTTTAAGTGAGTTGTCGCTTATGGTGGTGTTGTCGATATGGTAATAGCCACCGGCTAGGTTGATATACAATCCGTGGCCTGAATTGTTACCGATACGGCCTCCCTGTACTATCAGTTCTCCGGTGCCGTTCTCTAGATGTACACCAGCGATATAGTTGTGATTTATGACGGTTGTATTTGAGATCAAAACGCCGCTTCGTTGGTTATCGATCCATATGCCCCTTCCTTCATTGCCTTTGATGTAACTATTACTAATCTCAACATCACGAGCTATACCGGACCACTGGTCATCACTGTTTGCAACAATTTCAATAGTGAACAAAACTGTGCGATAATTGGCAGGCTCATAGCATATCTTGAGACGACCAGACCGACTAACGATGCTTTGTGCTCTAGTTGCATTTTGAATCCTCAGTCTGAAAGGATACTCGTCCCTATAATCATCGTATATGACTAGATTGGCATCCCTGCCCAAGCTCACACCAGGCGGGATGGATATCTTACGATTGTTATCAGTCTCAGGCAGCAAGTTGTTAGGCGTTGAGCGCAAAACGGGAAATCGCGCAGTCAATTGATTATTGCTCGTAAATTCTTGACAGCACTCGCGTCCGGAAGTGAAGAATGTTTGCTCATGGCTCAATACAACGGGAAAAGATTGAGATGCACCGAGGTTGGCGAATTTGCAAAAGTCGTGTGATCCAACCAGAAACTTCTCATGCCGAACGACCCTAACTCCGTCGCCGCCGTTGTTTTCTATGTGAAGGTTGTTCATGAAGATTTTACCCCAGCTTGTGTTTACGAATAAAGGCTGGCCCAGATTATGCATTAGACGAAGACCGTCGAGTTTGAAAGCGTTATCGGCATCCTCAATCACGATACCATAGATTGAGTTCCTTATTTCAACGTCTTTCATCCGTGGCGGTTGGCCACGGGACACTATAGCTCCCGTTGCATTTCCGGCTTCATTGAGGCCAGCCTCGCCAACGATCAAGTGTCTGAGGATTGACTTGGAAGTTTTCTGCTTCATTTGGCTGTCGAGAACATACTCGAACATAGTTTCACTGTTCACGAACTCGATTCCGCGCCAGTAATTGTAAGATTGCGAATCTGTATGAGCAAAAACAAGAGTCTTGGAGCACCTGATCCCAATGTCAGAATGATAATTACATACTCCACCCCCGGCTCGGACTCGATTCCATCGCTTGCATTGAGTTATTGCAGTTTCGCCGCCATTGCAATGGAATGACTTGGACATCATTTGATGTGGGGCAGTGTCGTTCCTACGCGGGAACCATTTGTACCAGTGGCCATCCTGGAAGCCAACCTGTTGGCAGATGACCTTGATATCGGCCGCAGTTAGGTTCTTGGAGCTTGTGCATAGTGAGTGCCATTGGTCGTTGAATTTGATTTGAACTCGACCTTCGCTTGGAACATCACCATCAACTAATCTAATTTGCTGCTGTCTAATTGGATTGTTGTTTTGAGATCTGAAATTAACTGTGGCAGATTGATGCGATTTTAGTGAGTTAAGTCTAACTCTGTCATTTGAATTTCCTAAAATTTCTAAAATTCCATGAACAATAATGCCTTTTCGCTTGTCGAACAATATTTGAGTGCCAGCCTCAATGGTGAGCTTGGCATCCTTTTTAATAACAATATCTTTTGTAATAAGTATAGGGTTTTGTTGTTTCGTCAGTGTAACATTTTTGTCCTTTATGATTCCTCCTTGCTGGACAATGAGTTCGGGCAAGTTTGTCGTTCTCTGCAACGAGGTCGGATTCAGGAATGGTACCTGTTGTTGTGGAAACCTGGACACTTGTTCGCAGGCAACTTGTTGTAGAAGAATCTCTTGTTGCTCATAAATGTTAAAATAATTCTTAAAATTTGTGCTTAGATATAAAAAAGTGACGAGAATTGCCGGCAGCTGAATATTGTTTCGCCTTGAGATGGACTTGCTTTCATCAATCGAACCATAACTATCCTGTGGCCTGTTGCTATATAGGGAATGCTTTCGTTTCTCAGTGCTGTTTATGGTGGGTCGCCCAGATGGACGCGAGAACTTGCGCCTCTTGCGCGTCCTCATTGCGAGGATGTAATTCTTGTATTTGGTTAGGGCAGGATTCTCTTGCCTTTAAAGAGTGGCAGCAATTTTAAGTAGTTATAATTGGTTATGGTTGATGGTGGCGGTTTGGCGGCAGTGTTTGAGGCTCGAAACAAGTGTCTGTTGTCAGCAGCACCCGCTCTTAGGCACTGATTTAGCTAAAAAGCGCTCTCGTTCTTCATCTGTCCATTCGCTCGGCGCAAAAATATGCCCGGCCAGGTTCAACACATTTTGGCCAACAGGCTTGCTGACGACAACGGGCGGCGCATTATCAAAAAAGGTTGCGCCCTCGTTATGAGGCAAGTGTAACAATGGAATCCCAGGATCTGGTGGCAACCACCGACTGCCACTGGTAAGGTGGTTTGGTTGATCTCTGCATCAGTGAACCTGTGAGCGTACCGTGTGTGCGTGAGTGTTAGCCAGCGGCAGTAAGAGCAGCGGGCACAAGTGCTCGGAAAGCCATTTACTAGGGGAAAAGAGCGAGAGGAATGAAGGGCGCGCTCATTGCCTGGTTGCCGGCGGCGGCACGGCGCCTCGTAAAGCTAGCGTCAATGTTGGAGTTTGAGGCAGATCCATTTATTATGCCTAGTTACGCTGCACTGAGCGACCCGCAGCCTTAGTTCATTGAACAGCGAGCGAGCGAGCGAGCGAGCGGGCCAGACGCTCAGCCAGCAAGCGCAATGGACAAACAATGGAGGTCTCGCGAGCGCTCTGCTCGCATTTGAAGATTCCTGCCTGCAGTCCAACCAGAGAGAGACATTTAATTTGCTCGCTGGCCGAAAAAATAAAAATAAACCGCGGAACAGAATGTTGATAGAAGTTTCCCTCTCGCCATATTTAGACAAACTGACAGTATTAGGCTTTCGACTATCACTATAAACACATATTTCCTTCTATCTTGTTGACCGAACCCGGGTGTCGCTTCAGCGTTACAGGGCTGAAGGTTTTAAGCATAAAATCAACATCACAACTCCTCTTCGGACGGAGAGAGGGAGAGAGACCGTGACAGATAGCAGGATGGCTGGAACAGAGCTACACAAAACAAGCGCAAACAGTATGAAACTATTCATTCAATCAAAACCCTGAATCCGCCCGACCAATTTCTAATCTATTTTTTATCCAAGAAAATCTATAACACACATCGACATCAACCCAAAGCAGGCTAGGAGCTTACTCTGCCCCTCTCTCACTTTTCACCTTGCAGTTGGGATCCATTCACCAGCACTGCTGCAATCATGAGCTACGAAATGATGCCAGAGAAGGACTCCGACAAGGAACGATACGCTAGAGAAAATCATAGCGAGATTGAGCGGCGTCGGCGCAATAAAATGACTGCCTACATAACGGAGTTATCCGACATGGTGCCAACTTGCAGCGCTTTGGCTAGGAAACCTGATAAACTCACCATACTAAGAATGGCAGTCGCGCACATGAAATCATTGCGCGGTACAGGAAACACTCATAGTGGCGATGGAGCTTATAAGCCATCATTTCTTACTGACCAAGAGCTCAAGCATCTCATTTTAGAGGCTGCCGATGGCTTTCTCTTTGTGGTAGCTTGCGACTCTGGAAAAGTCATTTATGTTTCAGATTCTGTCACACCAGTGCTCAATCATTCACAGTATGAATTTCAGAACTCTTCCCTATACGATTGGGTCCATCCAGACGATGTTGAAAAGGTTCGCGAACAATTGTCGACGCAAGATATGTCGAGCTCAAGTCGCATTCTAGATATGAAATCAGGTACAGTGAAGAAGGAAAGCCATCAGTCGGCTATGCGCCTATGTATCGGCTCTCGAAGGGGTTTCATATGTCGTTTGAGGCTTGGAAACGTTCAGTCCGATGCAATGTCACCTACCCACCTTCATCGTCTTCGTCAAAGGAACAGCCTTGGCCCATCTCACGATGGAAACCAGTACGCAGTGGTTCACTGCACTGGTTATACGAAAAACTGGCCCACTTCAAATTCGACCATGGACAGAATCGATGTTGACGATGCAAACAATGGGTACTGTTGCCTCGTTGCCATCGGGCGTCTTCAAGTGATTAGTACGCCCAGTGCGTGCGATTTGAACAGCGCCAACTCTCAAATAGAGTTCATGAGCAGGCACAATATGGACGGAAAGTTCACTTTTGTTGATCAGCGAGTGAGCAACGTTCTCGGTTACAAACCGCACGACTTACTCGGAAGATCTTGTTTCGATTTTTTACACCCGGACGACATAGCTCATATGCGCGAAAACTTTGACCAAGTAGTCAATCTTCGTGGCCAAGTAATATCTGTTCTCTATAGATTCAGAGCAAAGGACAATGAGTGGGCTCAGCTGAAAACTCAAAGCTATGCGTTCCTTAATCCTTACACAAATGATGTGGAGTACATAGTCTGTACTAATACTCTTGCAAACCGAGGTGGATTGAACCCTCAAGCAGGTATTTTGTCGGAGAGGCAGCAACTAACTAATACTGCGGGAAATAGGGATGGTAGTAATCTGATAACAACGCATCAACATTCCCTCAACAATTCAGGATTTATTCAACCTCAATCACAGACCCTAGATTCAGCAACAAGCCAACAGCAAATGAAGCACGAATATTCCAGTAATTATCAGCTCTCATCACAACAGGTTGGTAGCGATAATTACAACAGTTATCAAAGCAGTTCCACCACCGATGCATCGCATCACCACATAGGTTATAACTCAACTCTTACAATGAAGGTTGGCTCCCAGCCTGGAACAGCAAACTCACCGACCGAGCCGCAAGTGAGCAGCGACTGGACCAGTTCGAGAGCTACTCAACAGCAGTCGAGCTATAATCAGAATTCTAGTTATAATCAAATTAGTCCTACTTACACCCAGCTAGGCGCGACTGAATCTAGTTCCAGAACCATCTGGAATCAATGGCCAACCGGTGGCCCCGGGTCTGATCAACTTGACACAGGTATCCACACAATGCACCAGCAACAACCGCAACAAAGCAACTACACTACCGATCCCATGCAAAGACCGGCGCAACAGACATCCGATCAGGCTCAATATGATAATTTACAGACAATGGAATACTACAACCACAGAGTAGAGTAGCTCAGGCAGGATATTCCCATCACAAATAAACCCGAATTCGGCGCCATTTGAGTATCTGGTGCTACTCGATTCCAGGAACATCACCACCCGCCCATCCAACCCCGAATTGTGGACTCGACAAGTCATCATGAGATACGAGATCCTTAAAATTAAGATCTGTTACAAGGCTGCCGTTCGACGGAATCTCATCAAACTTTGACATTAGAGGGTGGCCCCTGCAAATCCCAGAATACTATGTACATTCTAAGGAACACTCGAGGGTTCCGTTCGAATACTTGTCAGGTAAACATGGTCGATCCAACTCATTTTGCCTCCAAGGTTAGCCCTAATGCACCTAATGCTCCTGTTCAGATACTTTTTTGCTAGCTCGATCCGTAAAATCCTGGTATCCTTAGGCGTTTTCTTTGTTCTTCTCTTTTCTACTTGTGGTCTCGATGGCACTTGTTCCAGTGCAAATTAAGCTTTGAACTACGCCCTATTTGCCGATTGGGCCCCTGCGGAACATGGTTCAAAAGAGGCGCTCATTCTGGAATGACAGAGCCACATTGCACCTTCAGAAAGCGCCATCTATCTGTTCCGGCGTTTCTGGGTATCGCAACTCTTCAGCTTATTTTGGTCTATGCGAGCTAGAGCACAAGATCGTGCTTGCGAAACGCTGCCTGAAATTTTCAGGCTCGCTCGTCATCAGAATGGACTGTTGGACATTTTCATCTTGCTTCCTGGTAAGCATCGATTTCCAATTTTAATTGGAAGAAGATATTGTGTAATCTTTCAGCGACTTAGAACGTTGCCGCGATTTTGCGTCATAAATCTCCTACAGAATATCGTCATTTGTTGTCACTCTGCCCCTCACAAGTCTGGTCTCGATTGGACCTCGATTCAGAACAAATTCTAAAAATCCCAAAAGCATACCGCCTCTAGCGCGAGGCCCTTCGTGCTCTGATATTTATTAGAGTAACATAATCAAGCAGCAGCACGATGGGCGACCTTTCTAGAGGTATCCTAGTTGGCCTGGTTGCAATTCTTGTCACCTTGAATTGTGTGAACCATATCATGGCCGATGAGGCTGCTGAGAACGAGCAACCGGTTAGCTCCGAAGATATGGATACAGTTGTCACCGAGTCGCCTGTTGAGAGGGGGCCGATCGCGTCCGAGGATGCTGATGTCACCTTTCTCTTTACTCGGCCTATCACCGAGAAGCCCTACGAATTTCATATAGGAAAAGAGGTCCACTTCTTGGTCGGTTTCAAGAACAAGGCGCAAAAGGGATTCCAAATTAATTCTATGGACTCCTCTTTTCGTTATGCACTAGACTACAGCTTCATATTGCAAAATTTCACCACCTATCCTTTGAACAGGGTTGTGGAGCCAAATCAAGAGACTACTCTCAGTTATACATTTTTCATAAGCGAACAATATGCAGCCAGGTCATATGGATTCACCGTTAATTTATTATACTCAGACAAGGATGGCGTGCAATATCAGAACACTGTCTTTAATGAGACAGTGACATTGGTAGAATTAGATGAAGGATTAGATAGTGAAACATTCTTTCTATATGTACTTTTAATCGGCTTCGTTGCATTGATAGGTTATGGTCTAAACCAACTCTACATTAAATACGTCAACCCATCTAGAAGGACTGTAAGTAGACCGAAACCTGAAGTAGAAAAGTCTACAAATACAAAAGAGGTGGATTACGACTGGCTTCCACCGTCCATGGTGGCTAACTTGAAGAAGACCTCAACAGCTTCGAAGAAAGCGGCGGCCAACTAGAGAAATTTTATTTACAGGCCAAAAAGAAACAGAGCACATCGACCAACATCAAACAGACAAGACTCTTTTCCTGTCTTATCAAATCTTACTCTTTTGTGTACATGATAAAAGGGCCTACCCTCCATAGGCAGAACGATAATTAATCCCCCCTCAAATGTCATTCTCGTGTTCAGTCCCGTCCAGATATGAATCAATTCCAGCGATTGAACAGATCTGCCCCTAGTGAACAAAATAAACACGGCATTCCATTTCGAGTTTGTGTAACCGTTAAGTATAAGCTTTTGATCCACTATGTAGGTGGTTCTGCAAGTAAGAGTTCACACATTATCCTGTGGAACCAATGCTTGTACTTGAACTGGAGCTATAACCACAAAGAACTGTATCGAACTTGGTGATGTCCGATAGGAAGCTCGAGTGCCAGATCAAGCTTGGCTAATACGTTTTTTCGGATTTTGATTCGCAGTCACCAATTCGTAGCCCATCAGAATATGGACGACTTCTCAGGAGGCTGTGAGACATTATATCAACCGGATCTTAAAGATTAATGCAAGTTCGAAGATTTGCCCGGATCTCGCACCCAGTCTATCTACATCATAAGATCGCGGAAGATAATGATAACTAGAAGATATAAGTTGAGTTGATATGATCGCCCGGCATAAATACGCCGGACATGACGTTCCTATTGATTGCGACTTTCAGGTGGTCTCTAGCATGGATCAGTCTCAGAATTGAGCGGGCATTGAATTGTTCAATGCGGCATGATTCTGTATCGCAGGATAGTGGGATCATGAACCCTCTGAGAGATTTTATAACTTTTGTACGATGGAAAGTCGAGATACAAGATTAGCAGTACGTTCAATTCGTCAACAATATTGTATTGAATGAGAGAACAGGTTGCATAAGTATAATCACCCGTGGCACCTGAACATACACGGAGGCTTTCTCCGGAGCGCTTCAATATTTCTAAATTCGCAACCCGCACGGCATTCAAACTTTGCTAGTGCTAAGTTTGAACACTCTTCCACAACTAGTTCGTCTCTTCTAAGTTGCTAAACCTAAAAATTCTAGCGGTCACTTGTTGAGATAAGTGAGCAACTGAGCAAATCTCCCGACCCACTGAAACCATGATCATCGCTTGCTCTTTTTTCCTTTGGTAGAACGGGTTTCGATTAATAACTGCGAGTTAGAGTTCGTTTTGTTAAGTTGACAAACGTGTAAACACATTTAGACTGATCGAACCCATTTTAGCCCTCGATGTTCATGAACTAACTCAAGCCAACTTATGACTATTCGGGCCGATTAGCTGATCAAGGGTAAGAGGCGAAGTGTAAGGGATTTCAACTGATGATTGGATACTTTATCAACTCATTCGAGGATCCTCTTCAAAAGTCATGGGCAAAACATATTCGAGCGCGAAAACTATGCCTTGGGAGAAGCTGCTTGAGAGAATTGGTGGGCTAGCTCGTCCATCATGTGACCGAATCTTCCTCTGAGCATTGCGTTGGCTGCTTGGAGAGTTCGTACCAGGACTCAGGTCAGACGTGTCTGGCGGTGAAATTTGGAGGAACTGGCCGATCTGAGTGGAGGTGCCGTATTCAAATTGGCCAGCACCAATCAGTAAACTGGTGTTCCATTCATCATGAGTAACGAGCCTTCTTTCATGCGTCAGCGAACGAGCTAAGTTTGTCACTCGACCGCAGACAATCGGCAGAATCGGAAACCACAATCGACCTTGGAAGAGTTGTTCGCGCTAGACTAAGCCGATCGATCTCTTGATAGATCCTGTCTTTCACTAGGCTTTCAAGAATTTCAATCGGCATCCAATTGGAAACTCCGAATGGTCGCTTGTGGGGAGAGCGGGTTCCCTTTTAGTTGGTTTGAGCTAACGTTCAACAGGATTGGACGAGGCCTGTTTGCGTCCAACCATCGTCACCGGTTTCTGGTCTCCAAACGCGAAGAAGCCTCTGATCGCATACTAGCAATGTGAGAGAAGTGCAAACTTTGTTTGCGCGCCAAACATGATCATAAGGCTACTTTGCGCCAGTGCAAGGACGAGTACCAGCCAGGAAAAACCTGCTGACCAGTTCGTAGCCGGGAGCGCGAGCTTGCCTTAGAGCTACCTTATATCTGAGCCACTTTAAAGCAGCAAGCGGGCACTTGCTGACAAGCGAAACCCAGACTTGTTGCATGTCTAGCTGGTCAGGTGTTCTCGCCCGCAATAGTTGCTCTTGCCAGTCTTGACCGCTTAAATAACGTGTTCGCTCATTGCTCCCACTCATCCATTCCAGCTAGTTGACCAGCGCGCACGTTCTCGAGCCTCCAGCTAGTCTCCTATCTTTCAAGGTGAAATCTGTTAATTTTACCCTCTATTCATCCAACTTAATTGACCATCTTGCGTTCTAGCTACCTTCACTGCCGCTAGCTTGTTTGTAAATGTGATAAAATAAACCAATGAACGGCTTCCCAGTTGCTCAGACAGCAAACGAACAAATGAGCAAGTTTGCACGAGCAACAAGGTGTTTAAATTTACTATAAATAGTTGGGTCAACCTAAGAAGCGCCATCATTTGTCTCGAGTTTCATTTGCGAGAATCTCAGATTCAAAAGTTCAAAAAAATTTTCCCCAAACAAGCAACCAAAACCAACACTCTACCAACAAAATGAAATTCATCCAAGTGTTTTCGATCTGTGTCCTGGTGGCCATCGTTATGGCTTCCTTTGTGCCCCAGGAGACTGAGGCCGGAAAGAAGAAGATGCTGAAGAAGGCTGCCCTCGCTTTGCTACTACTCAAAGGGGGCAAGAAGATCTTACTCCCACTGCCAATCCCGATCCCCATTCCGTAAGTCCGCACAAAAAGCGTCGAGAATCTGTCAGCTTGAGCGTAACAATCGGATGCAACAAACTATAACTAAAGCTCCTCCAAATCACAAATAGCATCCTCAAACAAACCCAACCTATCTACTACCCTCAGCCACACTACGGTGGCTATGGAGGCTACGGAGGCTACTAGATTGGATCTTGTGAGCTCGAGGATACGATATTTATTCTTAAGTTAACTATATATTCAAGAATGAGCCTGCTAAAATCATGCCACTACTGTAGATCCATGATAAACAATCATTGACGACATTTTCAAACACCAACTTTTCCCCGTTATATTTATGCAATTAAAACCGTGAGCACCTACTACGAAATCACTCTAGATAGGGCAAAATTCAATCCCCCCTAAGACAGAAACTCCACAAAGAGGATAGTGATCGATTAGAACAAAGCAAATATCTCACAAACAAATAGAATCAGACTAACTTGTGTCTTTGATACGGGCAAACAGGACCTCATACCCTCACAAAACAAACAACCTACACACAAATATTTTATCCTGCTACATTTAACAGCTAGCTCACCTTAAATAAAGCCAATCAGGCGTCTACGATAGACTGCTGAGTGATTCAAGCTCTAGTTATCCCTACAATAGATTCGTTGTAGATGTTGGTTTGGTGAATCGTATGCTTCCAATCAGCGAGAGCATGATATGAAGAGGTTTAGGAAGGGACGGGTGGAAAGAGGGTAATTTTCTTGAGACATGAGCTGCTATGCTTTGCCGGGTTGCCAACAGTTTTGCCTTTATGCTACCTACTAGATTGACCCGAATGCGCCTTCGATATCTTCTTTTAGCTCGACAGACAACGAATGATCCGACAATCTGAATTTGTAGCACAAACAGATATGTTGGTGGTTGGTCATCGATTCCTATTAGGTTCAGAGGGGCACTTCTGAACGAGTAATTAGTCAAACTAAGAGCTCTCAATGCAACCAGGATAAAATTCATATACGTAGATCATTTATTTTCCGATCTAAACTTTCAATCGACCACCTAGCTGGGAGCCATATTCACGTGTGATGAGACACTGAAATCGGTTTTAGGTTTCAGTATAAGGATGGCAATCCAGTGTGTGGCAGCTCGAGCACCGACGAATAAATACCAAATCGGTTCAGATTCTTCGTCTTCCGTCTCATAGTTCGAATAGAAGACTAAGAGACCCAATCTGCTTGACGCGAGCCAACACTTCCGGCTGCACTAACCACTTCTGTGCGTATCAAGGATTTGAGCGGTGCTCAGACCTTCGAAAAACGAGAGGGGGAAAGGAGACCTTTTCGGACGGCGCAGTTATACCTAACATGGTTGTAGAACCATATGAAAACCTCGATTCCTCTCTCAGCCATCCATCAGGCATTATCAATTTGGATTACATTGTCAATTGTTTAAAAGATCCGACATTCTATTTACGAGTGAAAACAAGATGGTGAAACTGTTCTTTATTGGTGTGTTCAAGAAGCAAGGCGAGGACGCCACCCTCATGAGATCTGCCACCGATTTGTCCTCTTTTGGATTCTTCCAGAGAAATAGTGCCGACGATTTCCTTAAATTTACCAGCAAGATGGTAGTATCCCGACTAGAAACAGGGACTAGGACTTCCATCAAAGAGAAAACATATATCTGTCACGCGTTCGTTAGAAATGATAATACAGCTATTGTGGTTGTCTCGGATGAAGAGTACCCTCCAAAAGTAGCACATACAATCACTCTGAAAATTCTCGAAGAATTTCCCCAATGTAATCTAGAGGCCTACTTGAAACAATTCCAAGACCCCAAAGAGGCTGACTCTATGATGAGGTTGCAAGCGGAGTTGGACGAAACGAAAATAATCCTACACTCAACGATAGCAAATCTTTTGAGGAGAGGAGAGAAACTTGACGAATTAGTCGCTAAATCTGAAGATCTCAGCTCGCAGAGCAAATTATTTTACAAAACTGCTAAGAAAACGACCAGATGTTGTGAGATTTTTTAAATGTAACTATTAGGTACTGTGTTGTTTTTAGATCAGATTAACTTGTTGAAGATGGAACGAAACTAGGAACAGAGTGCAAAAGAGAATCAATTTTAATCGCCTGGTGCAACCAGCTGCCAGCATAAATTCAAACTTCAGCATAATGTTTCTTCAATAAT